>OIYP01000219.1_pt1 | contig 40306 bp, 31 predicted proteins | sample 1588261 | NCBI WGS metagenome assembly OIYP01 (sample SAMN03283293) | human gut metagenome | biome: human-associated habitat; material: feces | host: Homo sapiens | place: Peru | collected 2012 | reverse complement strand
TCAGCAGATTGCCCTCGCGCCAGATCTTGTACTTGTTGTGCGGCTTCAGGGCGGCGTCTGTGATGGTGTATTTGCCTTCACTGTCCAGAAGGCCGTAAACGTCGTCCGTAAACGCCATGGAGAAGTTTGGCGGTGCCGTGTACTTGTAGGCGAAGGCGTCACCATCGAAGACAACGGTCGCCTTGTCCTTGCTGACCACGACGATGATCATCTCGACCGCGCCATCGTCATGCTGAAACAGCCAGCCACCGAAAATCAAGGCGAAACTCTCGTCGTCAAGAGGCACTTGAATGAATTAATCCTTTTTTGAGGTATCCATGTCCAAGTAGTTCACATGGCACAGGGGATCTCTTCCCAGACGGAACAGGAGCTCCCGGCCCGTATTGTCGGTGATGCTGAAGCCATCATAACAGTCGTTCGCATCAAACGTCTTATCCGTACCGCGAAGGCGCAAAGTGTAATTGGTTTTGCCGTCCGGCGATGTTATCTTGTATTCACGATAGGTCTGAACCGTCACACCGGCAGGTATGGACGCCTGATTTTCGGCATCGTCAAAAGTCACGAACTCTTGTTTGGCCACGACATTGCCCTGCGACCAGTCAAAGAGATTGACGGTCTGGGCGATTGAGGATGAACTGGCCAGCACGAGGGCCAGCAGGAAGAGGCAACAGTGTTTCATGGCTATAGTAATGATAATATGACTATTGGGCGGGTGGCACAGGCTGTCTGCCACGCTATTTTAAGAATTATGAGGCCTGAGCGGCGTCACTTCCAGCTCTTGTACTTGAGCAGATTGCCTTCACGCCAGATCTTGTACTTGGTGCGTGAGGCCAATTTCGCAGGCGTCGTGGTCTGGTGTCCACTGTCGTCTATCAAACCCTTCACATCGTCCACAAACTCCATGGAGAAGTTTGGCGATGCCGTGTATTTATAGGCGAAGGCTGGTGCATCAAAGACCACCGTAGCCTTGTCCTTGTTGACCACCACGACGATCATCTCACCGGCGGTGTCCTCCGTCTCAAAGACCCAGCCTGCGAAGATCAGGGCAAAGCTGTCATCATCCAAAGGCACCTGGATGAAGCTGTGCTGGTCACTGAATGCCGTGGTCAGGTAGTTCACTCGGCACAGCGGATCCTCACCGAACCTTTGCAGCAGCAACCGGCCATCGCGATCAACGATGCTGAAGCAGTCATACATGCCGTTGCCGGGCATGGTCTCTGTGGCTCCTTGCAACAGGACCGTGTACTTTGATGCATGATCCGCAGCATGCACCTCATGCTTCTGGTAGGTGTACAGCTTCGGCTCTTCGGAGCAGGGCTTATCATTAAAATCCCCTAGACGAACGAAGCGCTTGTCGGGGACGACTTCTCCGGCACGCCAGTCAAAAAGAGGGCCTGCCACCTGTGCTACAGACGGCAGAACCATTAGAAGCAGTGCCATCACAAATAACCCACGTTTCATTTGTTCTCGAATTAGTGTTGATACTTATTTTACGGGTAAAATCAAAGCCGGAGGCAGTGCCCATCAGCCTCGGACAGTGCCCACATAACCGGGTAGACAGCGGAAACAAGGCGAAGCGTCACTTCCAGCTTCTGTATTTCAGTACATTGCCTTCGCGCCAGATCTTGTATTTATTATGCGCCTTCAGGGCAGCGTCAGTGACGGTGTAGCGGCCTTCATTGTTCAGCAGGCCATAAACATCATTCGTAAACTCCATGGAGAAGTTTGGCGGCGCCGTGTACTTATAGGCGAAGGCGTTGCCATCGAAGACGACGGTCGCCTTGTCCTTGCGGACCACGACGATGATCATTTCTACCGCGCCATCGTCAAATTGAAACAGCCAGCCGCTGAATATCAGGGCAAAGCTCTCCTCGTCAAGAGGAACTTGAATAAAAAAGCGGTCATCAGACAGGTCGGTCGTCAGGTATTTGACGGTAGAAAGCGGATCACGCCCCCAGCGATAGAGGATCACATCACCCTTGCTGTCAATGAGAGTAAAGGCATCATAGCAGGTCTTGTCGTCATACAATGACTGGTCGGTATCGTTCAGCCGCAAGGTATAATGATATTTATTATCGGGCGAAGACAATTGGAACTCTTTGAAAGTCCTAATCTTCAGTTGGCTGGATATTGAGCGCTGAATATTAGTGTCATCAAAGCGGGGCACTTGCTTATTAATCATCACGTTGCCCTGTGACCAGTCAAAGAGATTGACGGTCTGGGCGACAGCGGGTGCGCTTACCAGCACGAGGGCCAGCAGGAAAGTGTGGAGGCTCTTCATAAGCTTAGGTCCTAAAGAGATGAATATTAGGGGGCAGAACGCTTTCGGCCGACATCTGTTGAGGCTGCGAATATAGGCATTAATTCTGACTGCACAAAAATATGCCAATAATTTTTTCAGATTTATTTTTTCATGGCAGCAGCGGTAATAAGAGTATGGGGGCACGCATTCGAGGCCATGATAGGAATGCCGGGGGAATCAGCCAAGCCAGAACCGCGCAGTAGCCACATTCGTGATGCCATCCTGCACCGATGCCTCTCGGTGATAGGGGGCCTATGGTGGATGCGGAATTTACTCGCAAGGCACCCCGCAAAACTTCTCCCCGAAGAAAAATTCAGCTTTAACACTGCTTGCTTTCAGCGTCCGGAAGCAGTATCTTTGCAGCAGAGGAAAGGGCTATCTGCGTGGATAGCCTTTTTCGTACCCTGTTATCACTTGGTATTGCCAGCATATGGCGAAAATCTGCCCTAGGTTTTGAAGGAACTCCCCTAGGGCTCGTAAAAATTTGCTCGGAGCTAGTTTTGTTTTCCCCTAGGGAAGTTTCGCTGAGCCCCCTTTTTAACACTGGAAACTTGTGCGAAGGTTAAAGATGTTAAGGCGCAGTTTCGGCGATTGGGGCAAAAAGGTGAAGCGGCATGTGGTGCGGTGTTATATTATGGGGGCGTTTTTTTGTGTTATGGGGGGGGTGTATTATGGGGATGGAGGTAGCCCCGGGACGGGCGGCATAACATCATACGGGAAATCTCCGTTTCCGGACGCCGCACCGTCTGGGCTCCGGGCCAGAGGGGTGACACGCCTCTGCGCTTACGAGATCGAAAACGGGCGCCATCGAAGGGCATGGCATGTTGCCTTCGATGGCGCCCGTTGTAAGGGTGACTATGTGGGGTCAGAGACCTTTGATGATGTTGTCTATCTCAGCCTTCTTGTCCTTCATCTGCAGGTTCTCATAGATCATCTGCAAGGTGTAGGCCCACACGCGGGGACGGTCGGGCACGAGCTCACGCACCTTCTCCATGTAGGGCATGGCATTCTTGTAGTAGCCCTGTACGGTGGCGAGTTCCTTCTTGTAGGCGGCCTCCTGTGCTGGGAGGATACGCTTGCCCGTACCGATGAAGCGGAACTTGCCGGCCATACGGTCAGCCACGGCCTCGTTCACATAGGTATAGGCCATGTTGGCATTGGCATCGGCATAGTTGGGGTCAATCTCCAGCGCCTTAGCGAAGCATTCGCGGGCAGCGGCATAGTCCTTCTTCATGTTGAGCTCCACACAACCCTTCATGTACCAAGGGCCCTTCTGGCTGGGGGCACTCGTGATGAGGTCGTTGGCCATGCCCTCTGCCGCCTTCAGGTCGTTGTGGTTGACGTAGTAGTAAAGCAGGTTCTGCATGAAACCGTCGTCCTCAGTGCGCTTGACGGCATCGACCAGTGTGTTGAGCCAGTCGGTCGAGTCGTTCTTGGCCAGATAGGACTGCATCTTGATGATGTACATGTCGCGGGTGTTGATGGTGTCCTTCAGGGTGGCATCGGCATACTTGATGGCGGTGTCCCACTGCTTCATCGAGAAGGTGAGCGTGGCGAGGTTGGAGCTCGTCTGCATGTAGGCGGCCTTCTTGACATTGAGGATAGAGTCTGTCTCAGCCTTGCTGAAGATGGGATTGTTGGGCAGGTCCAGGTACTTCTGGAAGTAGCTGATGGCTTGCAGCGTGTCGTGTTGCTGGAACTTGAACATGGCTGCGTAGTTGTAGTAGTCGAGCATGGAGAGCATGCGGAAGCGGTTGGCCATCACGAATTTGGACTTCACGCGTCCCTTCTCGTCAGGCTTGACGTCGGCCTCGTGGCTCTTGGTGTAGCCGTCAATCATCTTGTCGAGGTGATTGGTGAAGGCCACTGTGTCGAAGGGCAGACCCTGGGCCGCCTTGGTCAGTTCGTTGTTGAAGAGCTTGGCATGGTCTTCGGCCACCATGTGGTAGATCTCTGCAAATTTCGTGGTCTTGGGATTGGAAAGGGCGGCCTCGAGAATGCTGATGGCTTTGGCGGTCTCACCTTTCTGTTCTGCCGTCTGCGCCTTGTAGATGGCAGAGTTCTGAGCGTTGGCCGCTCCGAAAAGCAGCGTCAGGCCCATGGTCAGAAAAAACTTTTTCATGATTGCTTGTGTTAGCGGATGTTAGTGTTATCAGTTGGCTTACGCAGGGCGTTAGCGTCAGTCGGGATCAGGGGGATTCAGGAAAGCTGTGGAGCAGTGTCGCCGGCAGGCGCGTCGGTGGCCGGAGTCTCGCCGTCTTCGGGCGTAGGTTCGTCCTTGTCTTCCTCCTTGGGCACCTGGCACACACTGGAAATGGTGTCGCCACGCTTGTCGAGGTTGATGAGTCTGACGCCCTGTGTGGCGCGGCCCATGACGCGCACCTCGGAGAGTTTGAGGCGCAGCGTGATGCCGCTCTTGTTGATGATCATCAGGTCGTGGTCGTCGGTGACGGCCTTGATGGCGACGACGCGACCGGTCTTGTCGGTGATGCTGATCGTCTTGACACCCTTGCCGCCACGGTTGGTGATACGGTAGTCGTCGACGGTGCTGCGCTTGCCGAAACCTTGCTCGCTGACCACCATAACGGTCTCGCGCTCGGGGTCGTTGATGCAGACCATGCCGACCACCTCGTCGTCGCCGCCATCTAGTATCATGCCGCGCACGCCGGTAGCGGTGCGCCCCATGGTGCGTACGGCGTTCTCGTTGAAGCGTATGGCGCGGCCATTGCGATTGGCAAGCATGATTTCATCCTCGCCGTTGGTGAGGCAGACGCTGACGACGCGGTCGTCCTCGCGGATATTGATGGCGTTGACGCCATTGACACGCGGGCGGGAATACTCGCTGAGGCACGTCTTCTTGATGACGCCTTGCCGGGTGCAGAAGATGACGTAGTGGGAGTCGCAGAACTCGGCGTTTCCGAGCTTGCGTATGTGCAGGCAGGCGTTGATGCTGTCGTCCGGGTCGATGTTGAGCATGTTCTGTATGGCACGGCCCTTGGCGCTCTTGTTGCCCTCCGGGAGTTCGTAGACCTTGAGCCAGAAGCAGCGGCCCTTGGCAGTGAAGAAGAGCATGGTGTTGTGCATCGTGGCGGTGTAGATGTACTCGATGAAGTCCTTGTCGCGCGTCGAACCGCCCTTGGAGCCCACGCCGCCACGGGCCTGGCTGCGGAAGTCGGCCAGCGGTGTGCGCTTGATATAGCCGAGGTGGCTGATGGTGATGACCATCTCGTCGTCGGCATAGAAGTCCTCAGGGTTGAACTCCTCGCTGGAGAGGCGGATTTCCGTACGGCGCTCGTCGCCATACTTCTCCTTGACCTCCAAGAGCTCGTCCTTGATGACCTTCCTGCACGCCTCGTCGTCGCTGAGTATATGCTCAAGATAGGCGATGCGCCGCTCCAGTTCTTCATACTCCTGGTGGAGCTTGTCCTGCTGGATATTGGTCAGTTGGGCGAGGCGCATGTCGACAATGGCCTTGGCCTGGATCTCGTCGAGACTGAAGCGCTCCATCAGGGCGGAGATGGCCGCCTGCGGGTTCTTCGACGCGCGAATCAGGCGCACCACCTCGTCGATGTTGTCACTGGCGATGATGAGGCCGTTAAGGATATGGACGCGATCCTGCGCCTTGCGCAGGTCGTAGCGGGTGCGGCGGATGACGACGTCGTGGCGGTGCTCGATGAAATACTTGATGCAGTCCTTGAGCGTCAGCGTCTTGGGGCGCCCGTGAACCAAGGCGATGCAGTTGACGGGGAAGCTGGTCTGCAGGGCCGTCATCTTGAAGAGCTTGTTGAGCACGACGTTGGCATTGGCGTCACGCTTGACGTCGACGACGATGCGCGTGCCCTCACGGTCGCTCTCGTCGTTGACATTCGAGATGCCATCGATGCGGCGCTCGTTGACCAAGTCAGCGATGCCCTTGATGAGCTCGGCCTTGTTGACGCCGTAGGGAATCTCGTTGACGATGATCTTGTCGTGGGCCTCACCGGCCTCGATCTCCGTCTTGGCGCGCATGACGATGCGGCCGCGCCCAGTCTCATAGGCGTTCCTGACGCCCTGCATGCCCATGATGTAGCCGCCGGTGGGGAAGTCGGGGGCCTTGACGTAGTGCATGAGCTCGTCGACGGTGATTTCAGGGTTGTCGATATAGGCCACACAGCCGTCGATGACCTCGCCTAGGTTGTGGGTTGGCACATTGGTGGCCATGCCGACGGCGATGCCGCTGGCGCCGTTGACGAGGAAGTTGGGAATCCGCGTGGGCATCACGGTGGGTTCCAAGAGAGAGTCATCAAAGTTGGGCACCATGTCGACGGTTTCCTTGTCAAGGTCTTGCATCATGCTCTCACCGACCGCGCTGAGGCGCGCCTCGGTGTAACGCATGGCGGCGGCAGAGTCGCCGTCCATCGAACCGAAGTTGCCCTGCCCGTCCACGAGCGTATAGCGCATGTTCCAGCCCTGGCCCATGCGCACAAGGGCGCCATAGACACTGCTGTCGCCGTGGGGGTGGTACTTACCAAGCACATCACCGACAATACGCGCCGACTTACGCGTCGGCTTGTCGTGCGTATTGCCCAAGCCGAGCATACCGTAGAGGATGCGCCGGTGGACAGGCTTGAAACCGTCCCTGACATCGGGTAGGGCACGCGCGACGATGACCGACATGGAGTAGTCGATGTAAGAGGTCTTCATTTCCTCTTCGATATTGACTTTGATGATCTTATCTTCTTCCGTCATTGAGTTTATTTGTGTTGTGACTTGCTATCTTTGTTTTCTGAGCCACAAAGGTAGGAAAAACCCATGACTTGGAGCACATTTTCTGGAGGCAAAAAACCGTGAGATGGGATTTAAGCCCCGTTTCAGCGCCGCCACGGGCACGAGCGGGATGCACCGACCCCCTTGACGGGACAGCCGCATGGCGTGTGATATGGGCACGAATTGTACGGCGCACCGGGCTGGAGATACGGATTTGGCCCGCTAATTGCGCTGCGGGGAGGACAAATCCGGAGAATTAGTCGTAATTTTGCAGATGCGACGTGGGCAAGTTGCCTGCGCCGCCCATTCACCACATGACTGCGCGACATGGAAATCACCACCAACTATATCGCTGAGCGCTTCCAGACCTTCAACCGGCAGATGTTCGGCGGAAAGCTCACCCTGCCCCGCATCGCCGTGAGCCGGGCCCACACGCTCGCCGGAGCGCTCAGTTTCAAGAGGCGGCGCGTCGGCGGCAAGATAGTCAAGACCGACTTCACGCTGCGCATCAGCGCTGAGGTGCCGATGACGGAGCGCGAGGTCGAGGACACGATCATCCACGAGATGATCCACTACAGCATCGCCTCCAGCCAGTGCACCGACACGAGTGCGCACGGCGTGCTCTTCCGGAGACTGATGAATGCCATCAACGAGCGTCACGGTCGCCACATCACCATCTCCCACCGCCCCGTTGTCCCGGCAACCGGTGCCACCGCCGCCGCCAGGCTCAGCCGCCCGGTGCTCGTGGCGACGCTTGAGCTCCGCGACGGGCGAATGGCCTTCAAGGTGCTGAGCCGCAACGTGGTCAGTATCGCCAGTTACTGCCGCCAGGCCGCAAGCGCCCCGGCGGTCAAGCGCGTCAGGCTCTACGTCTCGGAAAATGGCTTCTTCGGCGGGTTCCCGAGGTCTACAGCCCTCAAAATGTATCCCATCGACGCCGGTAAACTGGCCCTCCTGCTCAACGGCCACAGCCAGGAGGTGGACATCGACAGCCAGACCGGCAGACTGGTTTTCCACAAGGCCTAGGCCCCGGGCTGCCCCACCAATCCGCGCATTTCAACCATAGCCCCTTACCCAAACAGCTTATATTAATATGTATGCCATCATCATCAACGCCCTGGCGGTCGTGGCAGGCTGCGCCATCGGCGCTCTGGCCCGCCGCGGTATCCGGCAGAAGTATATCACCGTGCTCAACACGGCCATGGGACTTGCCGCCCTCGTGCTGGGTGTCAACGTCGCCATGACCAACATGCAGAAAAGCCAATATCCGGTGCTTTTCATCTTCTGCCTGGCCCTGGGCGGGCTGATAGGCACACTGCTGCGGCTCGACCAGCGCATGGACCGGGCGACGGCGCGGGTCTCGGGCGGCTCAGACCTGGCCGAGGGCATCACGACGGGAGTGCTGCTCTGCTGCGTCGGGACGCTCTCGATGATGGGCCCCGTGCTGAGCGCTCTCTATGACGACAACACGTACCTGTTCACCGGTGCCACGCTCAACCTGGTCACGATGATCGTCATCGCGTCCAGCTATGGTTTCGGGACAGCGCTGACGGCCCTGGTGCTCTTTGCCTGGCAGGCCTCCATCTACGGCATCGCCCACATCTCGGCCTCGTTCATCTCTGAGGAGCTCATCGCCGAAGTCTCCGTCGTAGGCGGGGTGCTGATTGCCGCTGCCGGACTTGGCGTGCTCAACATCAAGGACTGCAAGACCATCAACCTGCTCCCCGCGCTGCTGATGCCGATGCTGTTTTTCCTGGCCAAGGCGGTCATCGGCTTCTGAGCCGGACGTAGGTCAGCCCCTTCCCGGGTTTATCCCTTTAACACATAGATAGACAGACATGCTTACCGCAACAGCCATACACCATCCGAAAACCTACACCTACGGGCAAATCTGGCACATCGCCTATCCCATCCTCGTCAGTGTGCTAATGGAACAGCTCATCGGCATGACCGACACAGCCTTTCTGGGCCGCGTCGGGGAGGTGGAGCTGGGGGCCTCGGCCCTGGGCGGCATCTTCTACATCGCCGTCTTCATGCTGGGCATGGGGTTCGGCGTCGGGGCGCAGATTCTCATGGCACGCCGCAACGGCGAGGGCAACTATCGGCAGATTGGCAGCATTTTCTACCACAGTATGGGGTTTCTCATCGGACTGGCCATCGTGCTCTTTGCCCTGACACACACATTCGGCCCAGTGGTGCTCGATGCCATCATCTCATCGCCAGCCGTGGCGCAGGCGGCAGATGACTACCTGCGCTGGAGGGTGTTCGGCTATTTCTTCGCCTTTGTCAACGTCATCTTCAGGGCCTTCTATGTAGGCACGACCAACACGCGGACGCTGACGCTCAACTCCGTGGTGATGGTCTTGAGCAACGTGGTGTTCAACTACGCGCTCATCTTCGGCAAACTGGGCATGCCGGCCATGGGCATCGCCGGTGCGGCCATCGGCTCGGTACTCGCCGAAGGCGTCTCGACAGCGTTTTTCATCGTTCACACACGGCTGCGCATCGACTTCAAGCGCTACGGTCTGGACGCCTGGCCGCGCTTCCGCCCTCGCCTGCTGGGGCATGTGCTGGGCATCAGTGTGTGGACGATGATTCAGAATTTCCTCTCACTGGCCACGTGGTTCATCTTCTTCCTCGCAGTGGAGCATCTGGGCGAGCGAAGCCTGGCCACGACCAACATCATTCGCAACATCTCGTCGTTCACGTTCATGACGGTCATCGCCCTGGCCTCCACGGCTTCCACACTGGTCAGCAACCTGATGGGCGCGGGTGACTTCGACGCCATACGTCCCATGCTGCGCCGCACTGTGCGCTTGGGCTTTTTCATCTTGGTGCCGCTCATGGCGCTGGCGGCGCTCTTCCCCTCTGCCGTGCTGGGCATCTTCACCAACGAGCAGGCACTCATCGAGGCCGGGCGGTGTCCGATGTATGTGCTCTTCACCTCATACGTCTTCACCATTCCGGCACAGATCTACTTCCACGCCGTGTCGGGGACGGGCAATACGCGCACTGCGCTGGTCTTCGAACTGACGGCGCTGACCATCTACACGGTCTATGTCGTGGTGGTCATCTTCTACCTGCGGGCACCGCTGAGCATCTGCTGGATGAGCGAGCACGTCTATGCGGTCTTCGCCCTCCTGTTCTCCTATGTCTACCTGCGACGGGGCAACTGGCAGGCCAGAAAAATCTAGGGCGACGTGTGGGCACCCCCCCCATACGGCTCATTCCTGTCAGGCTGCGGCAAAGGCCGGCCGACGCATTATTCTTTTTCTTTAAGACAAAAAATCAAAGGCCGAACATGGCAGAGTGCGCAATAATGAGTATTTTTGCACCCGGCTGTGGTGGCTCTGCTAAAGAATTGGCATAGAGAGCGTATCCGGCGCGCTCGTCACCGGCCGTGCACATCAGAGAAACAAACTATTAAATACTCAATGAAGAAAAATTGGATCCTCAAGGTGGCGCTTTCTGCCCTCGTGTTTGTTGGTGCAGTCACCGCCAATGCGCAAAAAGGCTACGACGTCCCCCCTATTGACCCCGAGCTCGCCGCGACCGCAGACCAGGTGATAGACCTCCAGCTCTCTGACCCTGATAAGGCCAACACGACGTTCACCAAGCTTCTCCGCAAGATCAAAAACAAAAAGGAGAGCCTCTTGAGCGTGGGGCAGTATTTCCTCGACAAGAATGTATATCCCTGCGCCTACCAGTGCGCCAAGCAGCTTTACGAACTTGACCCGCACTACATCCCCGGCTTGATGTTCAACGGCGAGGTGTGCATGATGCGCAAGGACTATGGCAGTGCTGGACAGAAGTTTGACGAGGTGCTCGCCATCGACTCGACGTATGTTCCCGCCCTCCACCGCAACGCCTTCGTTTACAAGAACGTCAACCCCCACGTGGCCATTGAGATGCTCGACCGCATCAAGCGCATCGAGCCCAGCAACCAGAAGATCAACCGTGAGTTGGGTGACATCTATTACAATCTCGAAGACTACAAGCAGGCCGTAAGTTCGTACGACACTTATTTCAACGCCGTCACCGCCAACGATTCGTCTGACATTCGTCCGGCTGAGAACTACATGATGTCACTTTACTCCTTGCAGGAGTTCAGCCAACTCAGCAGGCTCATTGACCGCTTCGCTGCCCTCGACGCGAAGGACATGGTGTTCAAGCGCATGAAGTTCTTTGCCGCTGTGGAGAACTATGATCTCGACAAGGCCAAGGAAGCCATGGGCTATATCACCAACAAGGAATATCCCGACAGCTTCTATCTCTATCTCGACTACGCCTACGCCGGAAACCTCATGTCCGAACTGACGGACTCCACAGCGCTTCCCATGGCCATTGAGTACTACAACAAGGCCCTTCAACGCGATCCGAGCAAGCTCGCCGGCTACAAGACACTGGCCACCCTCTACCGCCGCAACAAGCAGTTTGACGAGGGCATCGCCACATACAACAAGTATATCGAGCTCCTTGGTGACAAAGTCCAGTTGACCGACCTCTTCGGCCTCGGCCAGCAGTACCTCGCCGCCAGCCAGCAGCAGGGACTCACGCCTGAGAAGAAAGCCGAGTATGTCAGCAAAGGCGACGCCATCTTTGCCGACATCCAGGCCAAGAAGCCCGACAGCTATCAAGCCGTACTGATGCGCGCCGCTATCAACATCACCGATGGCAGCAAGCCTGAGGACAAGGTGAAGGGCTACTATGAGGAAGCGCTCAAACTCATGGAGGGCAAGGAGGACACCAACTCTGCCAAGCTCCAGGCCTATCGCTACCTCGCCTTCTACGCTGTGCAGAAGGACATGCTGGACGATGCCCGCAAATATTGCAACGGCATCCTACAGATTGAGCCTGAAAACTCGTTTGCCAAGCAGATTGACGCTTACCTGAAATCTGTCAACAAATAAAATCCCATAACACATTGTGAATGTTTATCCCCGGGGCAACGTCCGTTGCTCTGGGGATAATTCTGTTCTGGCCCAGCCAGCAGTACGGGGCGCGCGGTGCAAGCGCCAGTTCTTCCATCGCCTAGCGGTGGACGTGGGCTGGGCACTGACGGCCAAACACGATGCGGGGGTCTTTCTTTCTCAACGTTCCACCTCCAGACCGAACGGTGCCGACACCTACAATCTTGCAACCGGCCTTGCAGTGGCAGCCTACTTGCGGCAGGCGCCAGAGCGGGTGGCGGCAGAAATGATGGGCTGGCATTTCCAAGAGCCAATTCTTTTTTGTAATTTTGCGGCCACTGGACGAACGACACATTATATAAATATACAATGGAACTTGTAGAACATCTCATCGCACGTGCCAAAGCCAACAAGCAACGCATCGTGCTGCCCGAGGGCACGGAAGAGCGCACCCTCAAAGCCGCCAACCAGATTCTCACTGACGGCGTGGCTGACCTCATCCTGCTCGGCAATCCCGACGAGATCAACGCACTCGCCAAGGAATGGGGACTCGGCAACATCGGCAAGGCCACCGTCATCGACCCTGCCAACCACCCGAAGAAAGAAGAATACGCCCAGCTCCTCTGCGAACTCCGCAAGAAGAAGGGCATGACCATCGAAGAGGCTCACCAGAAAGTGCTCGACCCGCTCTATCTGGGTTGCCTCATCATCAAGGCTGGCGACGCCGACGGTCAGTTGGCCGGTGCCCGCAACACAACGGGCAACGTGCTCCGCCCGGCCCTGCAGATCATCAAGACACAGCCGGGCATCACGTGTGTCAGCGGTGCCATGCTGCTCCTGACACATGCCCCCGAGTGTGGCGACAACGGCGTGCTCGTCATGGGCGATGTGGCCGTCACGCCTGTCCCTGACGCCAACCAGCTGGCCCAGATCGCCGTTTGCACAGCGCGCACAGCTGAATGCGTAGCCGGTCTTAAGCCCCGTGTGGCCATGCTGAGCTTCTCGACAAAGGGCTCCGCCAAGCATGAGGTGGTCGATAAAGTGGTCGAGGCTCTCGGCATCGCCAGGCAGATGGCCCCCGACCTGCTCATCGACGGCGAACTCCAGGCCGACGCCGCACTCGTGCCCTCCGTCGGCGCCTCAAAGGCACCGGGCAGCCCCATCGCCGGCAGGGCCAACGTCCTCGTCGTTCCCAATCTCGAAGTCGGCAACATCGGTTACAAACTCGTGCAACGCCTCGGCCACGCCACCGCCATCGGCCCCATCCTCCAAGGCATCGCGCGCCCCGTCAACGACCTCTCGCGCGGCTGCTCCATCGACGATGTCTATAAGATGATCGCCATCACGGCCAACCAAGCCATCGCGGCCAAAGCGCTCGAACACTGAACCTCTTGCCATACCCAAAACAGAAAAATGAAAATTCTAGTCATCAATTGCGGCAGCAGCTCCATCAAATACAAACTCTATGAAATGGACGACCGCAGCGTCCTCGCTGCCGGCGGCATTGAGAAAATCGGCCTTGAGGGCTCATTCCTGAAAACCAAGATAGACGATGAGACGAAGATCATCGAGTCGCCTTGCCCCACCCACACTGAGGGCATCAAGCTCATGTTCGACACGCTGCTCAACCCTCAGTACGGTGCCATCAAGAGCCTCGACGAGATCTCCGCAGCCGGACACCGCATTGTGGCCGGCGGCCGCTTCACGAAGAGCATGATCGTCACGCCCGAGCTGCTCGACGAATGGCAGCAGTACATGGGTCTGGCACCGCTGCACAGCCCGGCACACCTGAAGGGCTATGCCGCTGTCAGGGCCATGTTGCCCAACCTTCCGCAGGTCTTTGTGTTCGACACGGCCTTCCACCAGACCATGCCGGCAGAGGCTTACATGTATGCGGTGCCTTACAAGTACTACGAGAACAACAACATCCGCCGCTGGGGTGCCCACGGCACCAGCCACCGCTTTGTGTCAGCCCGTGTGTGTGAGGTGCTGGGTGTGAAACCGGAGGAGGTGCGCATCATCACCTGCCACATCGGCAACGGCGCCTCTGTCTCTGCCGTCAAGTACGGCAAGTGTGTCGACACGTCAATGGGCCTCACACCGCTCGAAGGCCTGATGATGGGCACGCGCTCCGGCGACGTCGACCCGTCGGCCGTCCTGGCCATCATGAAGGCCGAAGGCTTCGACACCGACCGCATGAGCGACCTGCTCAACAAGGAGAGTGGCGTGAAAGGCATCTCGGGCGTATCGAGTGACATTCGCGAAGTCGAGGCCGCCGTCAAGGCCGGCAACGAGCGCGCCGCCTTGGCCCTGAAGATGTACGAATACCGCATCAAGAAATACATCGGCGCCTACACCGCCGCCATGGGCGGTGTGGACATCATCGTCTTCACAGCCGGCGTGGGCGAGCACCAATGGGACGTCCGCTCTGGCGCCGTCAGCAACATGGAGTTCTTCGGCATCAAGCTCGACGCCGAAAAGAACCGCCGCAACTGTGGCGAGGAGGAAATCATCTCCACCCCCGACAGTCGTGTAAAGGTTGTCGTCGTCCCGACGGACGAGGAGCTCCTCATCGCTTCCGATACGCTGGCGCTCATCCGCAAGTAAGGGACAGTCTCCAACTGCCCAAGCACACTGACCGGCCCCTGCCATGCCTCCAGGCATCGCAGGGGCCGGTTTTTCTCCACTCCCCCCATAACGCAACAACGCCCCATAATATAATACCGCGCCGCACGTCGCCTCACTTTTTTGCCCCGATTGCCGAAACGGCACCTTAACATCTTTAATCTTCAGGCCCATTTCGCATGTTAAATCAAGGCCCCAACAAAACTTCCTTGGGGCAAATTCAAACTAGCCCGGAGCAAATTTCGCCGAGCCCTAGGCAAGTTTCTCCGAAAACCCAGCATATTTTCGCCATATGCTGGCAATGCCGGCAATTTCAAGGTACAAATAAAGGCCATCCACGCGGACGGCCCTTTCCTCTGCTGCAAATATACGGCTTACAGGCGCTGAAAGCAAGCTGTGTTAAAGCCGAAAAAAGTTTTTCGGGCCTACATTTCAGGCCGCGAATTCCGCCGGTAGGGACACAGGTGGGGACTGGAAGAAGCGTCAACCATACTTTTCCCCTATTTTTTCGGTTTACATGATTTTGAACGGTTGCAAACGCTTGAAATCTAAAAAATATAATGTAACTTTGCGGCGAATATTGTAGCGCAAGCGGCTCGCTTTGACTTCATCACCCTTTTAACATGGGAGGATGGGGCATAGGTGCGCCATTCCTTTATTAGAAGAAAAAACGTATCCTGACATATGAACAAAGACAACAATGCTCCCTTGGGGACGCCTGAAAATGAAGAGACCCAACTCATTCCCTTGCTGAGACTTTGCTGGGGACTGTTCCTTGCCAACTGGGGATGGTTTGTCCTCTCCGCAGTCATCTGCCTGGGGCTAGCCTATGTCTACCAGCAGAAACAGCCGCGCGTCTACCAGCGGCAGGCTGTCATGCTCATTGAGGACTCCAATCCCGTCAGCGGCACAAGTTCCTCGCGCTCACGACGTGGCACCAACAGCCTCAACAGTCTTCTGGAGCTCAACGGCATCAGTGTCGGTGACAACCTGAAGAACGAGATTTTCATTCTGACCTCACACCGCATCATGGCGCGCGTGGTCGACTCGCTGCAGCTGGATGTGGACTACACGATGCGCAGCGGCCTGCACGACGTGGCCCTCTATCGCGAGCGCCCCTTCGAGGTGACATTCGGCACCAGCGCCCGCACACCGCAGTCGTTCAAAGTGAAGATCAATGAAAACAAGACCTTCACGCTCAGTGATTTCACATATTACGACGACAACGCTGAGGAGGTAAAAGACAACACGACACTCGACCTTCGTCCCAACGAGACCAAGCGCACCCCCGTCGGTACACTGCGCATTACGGCCAACGCTGACATCAACGAGTTTCCCAAGGAGAAAGAGATCACCGTGTCACACCTGCCCAAGAAGCTCGCCGTCAACATCTACAGCAAGGAAATCAGCGCCTCTGAATACGACAAGGAGAGCTCGCTCATCATCGTCTCTTGCAATGACGTCAACGCCGGACGCGCTGAGGACATCGTCCGCACCGTCTACGACGCCTACAAGCAAGACGTCGTGGACAACAAGAACCGCGTTGCCTACAACACGGCCCGCTTCATCGATGAACGCATCCGCCTCATCGGCGAGGATCTGAGCGGCGTGGAGAGCCGCATGGCGCAGTTCAAACGCAGCAACCAGCTGATAGACTTCCAGACAAACGCACAGGCCTACATCGCTGAGAGCACGACGGCCCGCCAGCAGTCCCTGCAACTTGAGACGCAGGTGGCAGTGGCGAAATACCTGACCGAGTTCCTACAGAACAACAGCAACAACCACGAGACAGTGCCCCTGCTGGCCATGGAGGGCGCCTCGTTCGCCACGCTCATTAACGACTACAACACGACGATGATAGAGCGCAACCGCATGGTCGACAACTCCAGTGAGAACTCCCCCGCCGTACGCGACATCGACCGCCAGCTCGCCTCCATGCGCTCGGCCCTCCTGTCGTCCATCAACAGTTACAAGAATACCATTGAGCTGCAACTCCAGAAAGCCCGCGGCAACGAGGCAGCCCTGTCCGGCAAGATGGGCACCGTGCCCGAGAAGGAAAAGCAGGGCCTCGACATCCAGCGCCAGCAGGCCCTGAAGTCAGATCTCTATGTCTACCTGCTCAACAAGCGTGAGGAAGTGGCCCTGCAGATGGCCATCAGCGAGGCCAACGTGCGCATGGTTGAGGAGCCTCTCGGCCCCGTCGCTCCCGTCAGCCCGCGCAGTTCCATCATTATGCTGGTAGGGCTCATCATCGGCCTGCTCATTCCCAGCATTATTCTATGGCTGCGCCACATGCTCGACGTCACCATCTCCGGACGCCGCGACATCGAAGAGGCCACCAGCATTCCCATCGTGGGTGAGATTCCCCGTTGGGAAGACGCGAAGAACAAGAACACACTCATCTCCGAGACAGCCCCCGAGGCACCCATCACAGAGACTTTCCGCATGTTGCGCTATAGCCTCAACTTCATGCGCCACAGCGCCAAGGTGTTCATCGTCACCAGTGCCACACCGGGGCAGGGCAAGAGCTTCGTCTCCAGTAACCTCGCTTATATCCTGGGCATGACCGGCAAGCGCGTACTCCTCATCGACGCAGATATCCGCCGCCGCACCGCGACCAAGCAATATGGCAACACCGAAGGCCTCACCGGCCTGCTCTCTGAGGAGGCCGGCCATGTCGATCTCGACAAGGCTGTCATCAAGAACGCCATCAGCGAGCATGTGGACTTCCTGCCCGCCGGCAATGTGCCTCCCAATCCGTCAGAGCTTCTCATCAGCGACCGCCTAGACGAGGTTGTAGAGGCTGCCCGCGCAACCTATAACTACGTCGTCATCGACACCACCCCGACACTTAGCGTAGCCGATGCCGACATTGCCAACCGCGTTGCAGACATCACCATTTTCACGATGCGCGTCGGTGTGCAGTACCGCAGTTTCCTGCCCGATCTCGAAGCCATGTATCGCGCCAAGAAATACCGCAACCTCTGCATCGCTATCAATGATGCCGACTCCAAGCGTGGATACAGCTATGGTTACGGGTATGGCTATGGCTACGGTGAACCGAAGAAAAAGAAAAACGGATTCCCATTCTTCAAGCGCAGCTGACGCGGCGCCTGTACCAGAAACCATACGCCCCTGAATCCGCCAACGTGAGAGATGTGCTCACCACGAGGATTCAGGGGCGCATGGTTTTTTGTTGTTATGGCTGGCACCTCACGCTGGATGGACGGTTAGCCTTCTCTATTCGCCCATAACGGTTGCGACAAGCCGGCGCGGCCCACCGCGTCGTCGGAACTCACAGAGATAGATGCCCTGCCAAGTGCCGAGATTCAGTCTGCCACCAGTGATTGGTACCGTCAGCGAACTGCCGATGAGCGAGGCCTTGGCGTGGGCAGGCATGTCGTCGGAGCCTTCCAGTGTATGCGTATAAAAAGGCTCACCTTCCCTGACCAGCCTGTCGAAGACAGACTTCAGGTCGGTGCACACATCGGGGTCAGCATTCTCGTTGATGGCCAGCGCGGCCGAGGTGTGCTGAATGAATAGGTGAAGCAGCCCGACTGCGGGCAGCTGCGGCAGGTGTTCCATCACCTCGCGTGTCACGAGGTGAAAGCCGCTTGGCCTAGGGGTCAGGGTGAATATGGTCTGTTGCCACATGGTCGTCAAATACATTTGTTGTTTCCATAAAAGTCCGCGCCTGTCGCCGTCTGGCCTGCCAGCTACGGCGTTCATCGGACGTCATTTTCTCACAGGCATAGCTGAGCATCACTGACGGCATACGATCTACATGCACTTCGAGAAACGCGCGAAGTCCATCGCGATAGCCACAATTCCACGTCTCGCGCAGCATCCACCCTGCGGCCTTGTGCAGCAAGTCATGCGGACTGTCGAGCAACTGGGCCGCCCGGTTGAAACAGGGCTCAGGCCGGCATTTACGGGTGAGCATCCAAGTACTCACCATGGCGATGCGCCGTTGCCAGAGCGTGTGTCCAGAGGCTATCCACTCGTCCATGAGCCGCAGTTCGGGATGGAAGTACTCGTGGGTGCCCACGAGTTTCGTGGCCGTGAGATCCACTAAATCCCAGTTGTTGATATGTCGGTACAGGGAGGTGTAGGTGCCAAACAGCCTTGACATTTGGCCTGAGTCGCCCACCTTCGCGGCCTTGAGATATTGCTCCACCATGATCAGCAGTCCGCACAGGCGAACTTCATGCAACGGCGACCTCACCAGTGCCACGGCATCCTCCAACGCGGTCGTCCGCCACACGTTTTTCACGACGGCGCGCACTTGCGGGTTCCGCAGTCCGGCGAAACGATCGCCTTCGCCATAATCGCCAGGGCCGGTCTTGAAGAACCGCAGCATGGCACGGGCCTGCCGCTCATCTGCCATGAGCAGCAGAGCGGTCTCAATGTCCTTTGCCTTATTCATGTCTTGTCCATTCGAAACAGTTGCAAGTGAGCGGATAATCCCCAATTGTCCATTAGGTTGGAGATAAAAGACCCGCCGCTCCCCCACAGCCTCTCAGAGGCCGACAGGGAGCGACCGGTTCTTGATATGCTGCCAGTGTCAGCGGGCTTTTGCCGCTTTCTCCCTGACGTGCGTGCGGTGACCATAGATGATGATCACTAAGAAGCAGATCAAGGGCAACACAAACGATACATTAACGGCAGGCATCCCCCACAGGGTGTGCAGGTCTATGATGCAGGCTTGGACGGGAGGCAGCACCGAACCGCCAAGAATGGCCATGATCAGGCCAGCCGCGCCGAACTTCGCGTCGTCGCCCAGACCTTGTAGGGCGATGCCGTAGATCGTGGGGAACATCAACGACATACAGGCTGAGATACCAACCAGGCAATACAAGCCCCAGATGTCTTGCAAGAGTATGACACCGACGGTGAACAGGCAGCCCACGACAGCCAGAATCTTGAGCAGTAGGCCTGGGCTGATGTAGCGCAGCATGAACGTGCAGACAAAGCGGCTACAGCAAAAGATGACCATCGCTACAATGTTGTATTGCTGCGAAAGCACCTCGGCTGACTTCTCGTCCATGCCCTGAGACATGAAGAGATGAGTGCCATATTGAATGATGAAGGTCCAGCACATGATTTGCGCCCCGACATAGAAGAACTGTGCGATGACGCCCTCGCGATAGTGCCTGATGCGGAATATCCGCTTGATGGTCGGCACAAAATTGATGGTGTGTGACTGGTCGCCGTTTTTCGGCATTCTGACAAACAGAATCAGGAGGAACATGAGCAGGACAACCAAGCCAATGGCGAGGTAGGGCCCAATCAAGATGGCGAGGTCTGAATCGCGCATGGCCTCGAACTCAGCGTCGGAGAGGTTGCTGCGCTCCAGTGTGTCCATCGGGTGCAGGCGGTTCTGGATAAAACTCATGGCCACATACATGCCCAGCAACGACCCCATGGGGTTGAACGCCTGGGCCAGATTGAGCCGCCGCGTGGCCGTTTCCTCCGTGCCCATCGACAAAATGTAGGGGTTGCTGCTTGTTTCGAGAAACGAGAGCCCGCAGGTCAGAATGAAATAGGCAACCAAAAAGGGATAGTAGCTCCCTGTGTGCATGGCCGGAAAGAAGAGGAAAGCCCCGAGGGCATACAGCCCCAGCCCCAGCAGCACGCCGGCTTTGTAGGAATATTTACGGATAAAGATGGCGGCGGGGAAGGCCATGGCGAAGTAACCGCCATAGAAGGCCACTTGAACCAGTGCCCCGTCCGTGACGCTCATCCTGAATATTTTGGAAAAGGCCTTCACCATTGGGTTGGTGATGTCGTTGGCAAATCCCCAAAGGGCGAAACAGCTGGTAATTAGAATGAAAGGAACGAGATAGCTCACGCCATCCTTGCTTAAAATGGAATTGCTCTTAGATCGCTTCATAACAGAGGGAGAAATAAAGGTTATGGGTATACTCTCAGTACAGATGGAAGATGCGCTCCATGGGCCTCCACTTCTCAGCCGAGGTCTCTCCGGGACGCGCGGTCTGGAAGACGGCCATATAGTCCTCCCACTCCTGCTGGCGCGGCAGGCCGGCCAGACGCGCCATAGCCGTATCCCAATCGAAGTCCAAAGGTGTCTCGACGATCATGAACAGGCGGGTACCCGCCTGGTAGATTTCCATTTCCAGTATTCCCACATCGCGGATACCGGCCAAGATCTCGCGCCAGATATTCTCCTCCGCATGGCGGCGGCGGTACTCGGCAATGAGGGCAGCGTCGTCGCGCAGATCCAAGGTGCGGCAATAGCGCTTCACGGGCTGGCCATATTCTCTCACTGCATAGGATTGTATTTTCGTTTCCATATCGGATAGTCTTATTTTTGTCTATATTCCTTGATCGCGTTCCGGTCGCAGATCTCGCCCATGGCCAGCGCCTGTACGAGGATGTTGCCTATTGCTGTCGCCTCGACCGGACCGGCGTGAACGGGCATTTGCAAAGCCTCGGCGGTCAGCCTGTTGAGCAAGCGGTTGCGACAGCCGCCGCCCACAATGTGCAGTTGGCTGATGGGAGCGGGCAACAGGGCGCTCAGTTGGTCTATGCCCCGCTTGTAGCGCAGTGCCAGCGAGTGCAGGACGCAGCGCACGAAGTCACCTTGGGAACGGGGCTCCTCAGCCCCATGGCTGCGGCAATACGCCACAATGGCCTTTTCCATGTCGGGCGGACTGTGAAAACTTTCGTCGTCCACGTCCACGACCGCAGCCGTCACGGACGCTTCGCCTTGTGCCATCAGGTGCTCATAGTCCGTGTGCTCGCCACGCTCTTCCCATTGGGAAATAAGGCGTTGCAACATCCACAGCCCTGTGATGTTCTGCAAAAAGCGAATCTTGCCGCCCACGCCGCCTTCATTCGTGAATCCGGCCTTGCGCGCCTCTTCCGTGAGGATCGGCGCGTCCACTTCCGCGCCCAGCAATGACCAGGTTCCGGAGCTCAGGAAGGCGCGGCGGGTGCCTGCGCCGGGAGCTGCAAATACGGCACTCGCCGTGTCGTGTGACCCGGTGGCGATGACTTCCACATCTGCCGGTAAGCCCAGTTCCTCGCACAGTTCCGGCTTCAGCCGCCCACGCCGTGTGCCGGGCATGACGATCTCGCCGAACAGTGACTGTGGCAGCCCTACGCGGTCTATCAGTGTGCGGTTCCACGCCTTGGTACCGGCAATCAGCAGCTCTGAAGTGGAGGTGATGCAATACTCGTTATTGGCCACGCCGGTCAAAAAATAGCTGAACAGGTCAGGCATGAAGAGCAACTTGTCCGCCACTTCCAGCAAGGGGTCGCCACTCTTTCTCATGCTGTAGAGCTGGTAGAGCGTGTTGATCGGCATGACCTGGATACCTGCCTCAGCATAGTGGTCTGAGAGCGCCTGTTCGGAAAAGAGCTCGCCGGGCAGGCCTGAGGTCCGGGCGTCGCGATAGCACACCGGGTTGCCCAGCAGGTTCCCCCGCTTGTCTATCAGGCCGAAATCCACACCCCAAGTGTCGATGCCGATGCTCACCACGTGGAGGCCGCGCTTCACGGCCTTGCGCAGGCCGCATTTCATCTCCTCGAAGAGCGACAGGAAGTCCCAATAGATGTGGTGGCCCATGCGTACCGGACGGTTGGGAAAGCGATGTATCTCTTCCAGCTCCAATGAAGCTCCGACGATGGAACCGGCCATCACACGACCGCTTCCACCGCCGAAGTCCACTGCAAGATAAGTGCTTGTCATTCGGTCTTCTTTCCTAAGATATACGTATCCAAATCCGCTATCTCGGCTGGCGTCAGTACGGTATAGGCACCGCCAGACTGGATGATGATGCGACAGGCCATCTCGAAGAACATGGCCCGCTCGAAAGCTTGGTTGAAGTCTTTGCCGCATACCACCTGGCCGTGTTTCAGCAGCAGGATTGAGTTATGGTCTCTCATGGCTGTCACGACAGCATGGGCCAGCTCTGGTGACCCCGGCCGGTAATAGGGAATCGCGGGAATCTCACGACCGACGTGGCAGGGCACCTCTGCGGTCACGTTGAAATCTGCCGGGCGCTCTTTCATACAGGCCACCGCCGTCGCATAGGGCGACTGGAAGTGGAGCACGACGTCCACGTCGGGACGCTCCCTGAGAACGCCCAGGTGGAAACCGCTCTCCATCGACGGTTTCACGCCGTTGAGCACTTCGCCGGTGGACAGCCGGCAGACGGAGACCTTTTCACGTTCCAGTGACGGCACCCAAGAGCCGGTTCCGGAAATCAGCACCTCGTCGCCGATGCGCCAAGAGAGATTTCCACTGCTGCAAACGGTCAGGCCAGCGGCACCGACGCGGTGGGCCTGTGCGACAAAGGTCCCAATTTGTTCATCTGTTATCATAGCACTTTCTTATAGAGTTCAAGGATTGTTTCTTTTGTCACCTCGCGCGGGTTGCCTGGCGTGCAGACGTCCGCAAAGGCTGATTCTGCCAGCCGTTCCAAGTCGCTTTCCTGGATGCCCAGCTCCGAAAGGTGCTGGGGAATGCCGACCCGGACAGCAAGCGCCCGCACGGCGTCGACAGCGGCCTGCGCGGCCTCTTCACGCGACATCGAAGGCCGGTAGACCTTCATGGCCTTGGCTATCTCGACATACTTATCGAGCGCGGCCGGAGCGTTGAACGCCATGACCTGCGGCAACAACAAGGCATTTGCCACACCATGTGGAATGTCGAAGATGGCGCCTAATGGGTGCGCCATGCCGTGCACGACGCCCAACCCGACGTTGGAGAAAGCCATGCCAGCAATATACTGTGCCACGGCCATACCGTTGCGGGCCTCGGCATTGGTGGGCTCGTTGACCGCGGTCTCCAGATAGCGCGCTATCATCTCGATGGCTTTTATCTCGAACATGTCGCTCATCTCCCAAGCTCCCTTGGTGATCAGGCCTTCTATCGCATGGGTGAGGGCGTCCAAGCCAGTCGAAGCGGTCAGTCCCTTGGGGAGTGAGTACATGAGTTCGGCGTCGACAATGGCGATGGCGGGAATGTCGTTGGGGTCAACACAGACCATCTTCTTCTGGTTCTTCTCGTCGGTGATCACATAGTTGATTGTCACCTCGGCTGCGGTGCCGGCTGTCGTGGGGAGGGCGATGATGGTCACCGCCTTCCGCTTGGTGTCGGCCACTCCTTCGAGCGAGACGACATCGGCAAACTCAGGGTTGTTCGTGATGATGCCGATGGCCTTGGACGTATCAATGGACGAGCCGCCGCCAATCGCCAGTATGAAGTCGGCTCCTGAAGCGGCGAAGGCCTCCACGCCGGCTTTTACATTGCCCACAGTGGGGTTGGGCTTCAGTTCGCTGAACAGCTCATAGGGCACACAGGCCGCTTCCAGCACTTCCAGCACCTTGCCGGCAACACCGTGCTTCACAAGATCCTTGTCTGTCACGACAAACGCCTTGTGAAGCCCCAGACGGCTGATCTCCTTGGGAAGCACCTTGCGGGCTCCGGGGCCGAAGTAAGACACTTCGTTCAATATGAATCGGTTGATCATATGTATTGTTGATTAGTGAACGGGCCTTTCGCCGCAATCATTTATAAACAGGGCCATAAGTGGCGCAGGCACGGTAGTCCGCACCCTCCTTGTCCATGCCGAAGGCGTTCCAGGCGGCGGGACGGAAGATTTTCCGCTCGTCGACATTGTGCATGCAGACCGGTATGCGGAGCATGGAAGCCAGTGTGATCAGGTCTTGGCCGATGTGGCCATAGCTTATCGCGCCATGGTTGGCTCCCCAGTTGTTCATCACCGAATAGACATCCTCAAACGCTGGTTTGTCGCACAGACGGGGAACAAACCAGGTGGTGGGCCATGTGCGGTCGGTGCGCACATCAAGCAGTTTGTGGATCTCGGGATCTATCTCGACCGTCCAGCCCTCGGCGATCTGCAACACGGGGCCTAGGCCTTTCACGATGTTCAGGCGTGTCATGGTGACAGGCATACCACCCTTAGACAGGAAATTGGAAGAGAAACCGCCACCGCGGAAGTAGTCGCGGTTGGCTGGATACCAAGTTGTTGCAGCGAGGCACCGCTCAGCCTCTTCCTCAGTAATCTCCCAGTGCGGCTTCATGGTGGGATTGCCCTGCCCGTCAGTTTGCTGGCCCGTGCCGTCCAGGGTGGTTGCGCCAGAATTGATCAAGTGGATGATGCCATTGGCGGCAAGTCCGGTCAGTTCCTTTCCCGTCACCCGCTTCACCGCTTCCGGACTCCAGTAAGTGCGGACGTCAGAGAAGATCTGGGCCCTGTTGGTCAAGAGATGGCCGAAGAGCATGGCTACACCGTTGCAGGCATCATTCTCAGTGGCTACGACGTAGGCCTCGCGGATGCCGTTCCAGTCGAATGACGTGTTGAGCAGTGCCTCGGAGTAGTCGCCATTGGGGTAGAAGTCGGTCCATTGCCGCTGGCCTTGGAACCCGGCCACGATGGCGTTGTGCCCCAGCGCCTCTTCCTTGAATCCCATTTCCTTCAGTTTGGGATTGCCCTTCATGAGGTCGCGCATGATGATCGTCATCTTCACGATAAATGCCCAGTCCTCGTCCTTCTGCTCGCGCGTCTTGGTCTTCTCGGGGACATTGAAGTCCTGGCCCTCGTTGGACTTGCAGTGCTTCTCAGTCCAAGCCATCGCCTTGTCATATTCTGCCTTGTCGTAGATACCCTCTGCCATGCGACGGATGATTTCTGTGAGGTCGACAGACTCACAGCGGAGACCTAGGTATTCCTGGAAGAAGTCCGGATTGACGATGGAACCGGCGATGCCCATTGACACACTGCCCATGGAAAGATAGGACTTGCCCCTCATCGTCGCAACAGCCTGTGCGGCCCGTGCAAATCGCAGGAGTTTCTCGGCCACGTCATCGGGGATGGTGTTGTCGTCCAGGTCTTGCACATCGTGCCCATAGATGCCAAAGGCGGGCAGGCCCTTCTGCGCATGCCCAGCCAGCACGGCTGCAAGATAGACGGCTCCCGGGCGCTCAGTCCCGTTGAAGCCCCAGACGGCTTTGGGATAATATGGATTCATGTCCATCGTCTCGGCCCCATAACACCAGCAAGAGGTCACGGTGATAGTGGCCCCAACGCCTTCGCGCTCGAATTTCTCAGCGCAGGCGGCACTTTCGGGGACACGGCCGATCGTACCGTCGGCGATCACGCACTCAACGGGACTGCCGTCACCGTTCTTCAGATGGCTGCTGATCAGTGTGGCCACGGCTTTGGCCAAATTCATTGTTTTCTCTTCCAGGCTTTCACGGACACCGCCCTGGCGGCCGTCGATGGTAGGACGAATCCCAATTTTCGGATATCTGTTCATTTCTTTTGTATGATAGATGATAGAGTTAGATGCATAGATTCCATAATCCGACGGTACCGGTGCTTATACCGGGCCGCTCCCCCACTGCGCGAAACCACAGTGGAGACCTATTTTCCGGTTCAGGGAGGGAAGTCACTGAGGCTGTCCCAGCCTTCTCCGTCCGAGGGCCACCGTCTGGCCCCAGAAGCGATAAATATGGGAAATCAAAGGTCGGATATGGGCGGCTTGCGCCTCGTTGGCCCATAAGTGATGGCACAAATGTAAGGTAAAAATGCGAGAGCAACAAATATATGGGTGAAAATCCGGCAAGTTTTTTTGTGGCATATGACGGACAGAGACCATTATCGCCAGACCCTCCTCACCAGACACCGGTGAGGAGCTGCCGTCCGGCAACGAGGCAACCGCCCGCTGTGGCATTCCGCAGCGATCCCACTTGGCAATGACGGTCCAGGGCTTTTCGCAATGTGCGAATTTGCCAGAGTCGACGTTGGCTTGAGAACGTGAAGGGGGGTCTGGGGTAGGTGCGTCTACCCCAGACCGGCCCATGGAATCCCATGGAAGCCCCATTGTAAGCCCCAGTGGGGAGGTTATTCAGTTACGATCTTCTTCGTAAGAGACCTGCCGCTGTACTTGTCTGTGACAGAAAGAATAAGCACCGATCGTGACGGCAATTCCACTTTATATTGGCGCTTGCCTTCTTGGCGACTGACCAGTTGTCCGTTGATATTGGATTATTGCTGTCCGGTAAAACTTTTGTACCCGTTCAGGACACCGCGAAGTCCCCCCGCTGGGCGCTCACTACGCATCTTCAACCGTACACCGCACATATCGCACACCATCATTACACAACCAATAAACGCACACCGCTCATTGGATTTTGTGATGGTTTACAGGCACACGGGAAGTTCACTCCTAGGGTCAGCGCGCCCCCATACCGGCCTAAAATTCGAGTTTAACACTGCTTGCTTTCGGTGCCTGGAAGCTGTATCTTTGTACCAGAGGAAACGGCTATCCCACGCGGATAGCCGTTTATTGTGCCCTGCGGCGACCCATATCGCCACCATATGGCAAAATTGGGGCCATTTTTCCGCGCAACTTCCCTAGGGCCCGGGAAAATTTGCTCCGAGCTAATTCAGATTTGCCCTAGGGAAGTCCCTTCGACGTCCTGCTTTAACATTCCGCGCCGACCAGAAGGTTAAATAAGTTAAGGTGCCATTCCGACAATTGGGGCAAAAAGGTGAAGCGACGGGAGGCGCGGTGCTATATTATGTGGCTGTCAGGCAACCTTGAGCGTTCCTATACGGGGCTTGCCACCCCGCCTGATGCTACGCCGCCCCGTCCCGGGGCTTCACGGTGGCGGATAGACATATCATTATTGTAATGGCGCGGAACCCGATGGCCGGTCGGGCCTGAAACATGCCCGGCGCGTCTCCGTGCCAGAGGCTGCGGGCATTGCGGGCATTGGCCAGGTGATATCGGAAGAAAAGGTAAAAAACGCTTTGCGCTTCGGTCGCCATGACGTAACTTTGCAGCGGTAAAACTATCGGCAAGGTTCTGTCAATGCCTTGCTCCCATTTTCTAACTATAGCTCACATGCAAGAGATTATTCAGTTCTGCTTGGACAATCTGAACTATTGGACCATCACCCTGTTCATGGCCATCGAGAGTTCGTTCATTCCCTTCCCGTCTGAGGTGGTCGTGCCGCCCGCCGCCTGGCTGGCCTGCACCCCCGACAACCCGATGAACATCATCCTGGTCGTCGTCTTCTCCACACTAGGGGCCAACATCGGCGCCTTGGTCAACTACTATCTGGCCTACTACCTCGGCCGCCCCGTCATCTATAAGTTGGCCGACAGCCGCTTCGGGCACCTCTGCCTGCTCAGCGGTGAGAAGATAGCCCATGCAGAAGAATATTTCCGCCGCCACGGCGTGGCCTCGACCTTCTTCGGCCGCCTCGTCCCCGGCGTGCGCCAGCTCATCAGCATCCCCGCCGGACTGGCCCGCATGAAAATGGGCAAATTTCTCGTTTACACCACGCTCGGCGCCGGTGCGTGGAACATCGTCCTGGCCGTGCTCGGCTGGGTGGTCTACAAGTCGTTCCCCGGACTGAAGACCACGAAGGACGTGTCTGACAAAGCCGCTGAATACAGTTCGGAGATCGGGCATGGCATTCTCGCCATCGTCGTCTTGATCATCGCCTACTTTGTGGTCAAGGCCATCGTCAAGAAGCGCAAGAAGGCCAACGCCCTCAAGGGCTGAGGCTGGACGTAACCCGCCACACGCGCCGCACCATGAACCGCCGCCTCCGCCCCATCGCCATCGCGGGCTTGCTGCTCCTCACCGGACAGCAAGCCCGCTGTGACATGGTGGCCGGCAGTGGCGCTGAGGCCGACACGGCCACCCGCGTCACCACCCACGAATGGCTCTACGGCGTGGGGCGTAGCAATGTGCTCGACACCTACCTCTCGCCGCTGGAATACACCGGGCCGGCCCTGAGCGCCAGCCACCGTTCCGAGCGCACGGCGCGGTGGGGCCGCGGGCGCGTCATCGTGCAAGGCTACTTCGCCGGGCGCGGCGCCTACCTCCGCTCGGCGGCCGACAACCACAAGGAATGGGACGCCGAACTGACCGCCGCCGTGGCCTGGCTGCGGCGCTGGCGCCCCGCTGCCGGCTGGCTGCTGGCGGCAGGTGGCACAGGGAGCCTCTCCGGCGGCTTCACCTACAACACCGCCAACGGCAACAACCCCGCCCAAGGCCGCCTGGCCGCCGACATCGGCCTGACAGCGCTCACGCAGTACGGTTTTCGCATTGGCCGGCTTCCACTGGCCCTGCGCTCACAGGCCGAAGCCCCGATGCTCGGCGCCATGTTCTCGCCCCGCTACGGGCAGTCGTACTACGAGATCTTCTCGCTCGGGCACGGCGACCGCAACGTCTGCCTGACCCATCCCTTCAACGCCCCGTCGCTCCGCTGGACGACCACCCTGCGCCTGCGCTGCCTCGGCGCCACCCTCTCCGTCGGCTACATGGCCGATATCCGCCAGAGCCACGTCAACAACCTGAAGCGCCACGCCTGGACACACCAGTTCGTCGTCGGCTACGTGCGTCGCCTGCGACTCATCCGCTAATCCCCCCTTGACCGCCATGCCCCTGTTCCCCAGCCTTCGCCGCTTCCTATATAATATAGGTGTCCTGGCCATCGCCGTCGCCACGCTGGCGGCGTGCGTCACCGAGGATGTCGAGCCCGACACCCGGCGGGGCAATTTCGAAGCCCTCTGGAAGACGCTCGATGAGCACTACTGCTTCTTCGCCCACAAAGCTGCCGACTACGGGCTCGACTGGGGCGAGGTGCACGACCGCTACGCCCGGCAGGTCAGTGAGAAAATGACCGAACGGCAGCTCTTCGAGGTCATGGGCAACATGATCTGCGAGTTGCGCGACGGCCACGTCAACCTCTATGCCGCCCACAACACGGCGCGCTACGGCGCCTGGTTCGACGACTACCCGATGAACTATGCCGACACGCTGCAGCGCGTCTACCTGGGCCGCACGGAAGACTACATGAGCTCCGGGGGCCTCAGCTACCGCCAGCTCGACGACAACATCGGCTACGTCCGCTGCGCGTCGTTCGAAAGCATGTTCGGCGAGGGCAACCTCCACGAAATCATGCGCTCGCTCGCCCTCTGCGACGGCCTCATCGTCGACGTGCGCAGCAACGGCGGCGGCCAGCTGACGGCGGCGCAGCAGCTCGCCTCCGTCTTTCTCAACAGCGAGACCGTCTGCGGTTACATGGCCCACAAGACCGGTCCCGGCCACGACGATTTCTCCACGCCGCAGGCCGTCAGCATCAAGCCCTTCAACGGACTGCGCTGGCAGAAACCGGTCTGCATCCTGACCAACCGCCGCACCTACAGCGCGGCCAACAGTTTCGTCATGTACCTCAAGGGGCAGTCCGGCGTGACCGTCGTCGGCGACGTCACCGGCGGTGGCGCCGGCATGCCCCTCTCCACCGAGCTCCCCAACGGCTGGTCGGCGCGCTTCTCCGCCTGCCCCATGTACGACCGCCAGATGCAGCTCACCGAGATGGGCATCGCCCCAGATGTGAAGGTCGACATCAGCAGCGCTGACTACGCCCGCGGCGTCGACACCATCATTGAGACGGCGCGCGGCCTGCTGCGCAGCGCCGGGCACTGAGACGCGCCGGCAGCCAGTCGGTCACTTGGCCATTTGTTGTCTTTCAGTCAGGCATATCAGGACTTCATGATATGAAATTTTTACCGTCTCGAAAAAATAAAGGCGGCCTTCACGATTCTTTAATCCGAAAGTACTATTTTTGCGGTGTGAACATCTACCGCAGCGGCATCGGCGCGCGCAAACGCGCCATGTCCAGCCCGTTGACACAGCCGGGACAAGCGGCAGGCAGACGACCGGACCGGCGTCTGGGACATAACCATCGATAACGAAGACCCATTACACAAATGACAGACCTACTCAAAACCATCTGCTTGGGCACGGTGCTGGCATGGAGTGCCGCATCATGCAGCTCAGACGTCGACCTCACGGACTTCGACGCCGCCGGACAGGAGGTGGCCTTCACTGCCATGCAGACACGCGCCACCGGAACGGCTTGGACCGCAGGCGACCACATCGGCGTCTACATGAAAGCTGCCGGCACCGCCCTCGAAGGGACACAGCTCACTGGCACCACCGCCAACGTGGACTATGTCACTGCGGCGGGCGACGGCCGCTTCGCCGCAGCCGGCACGAAACTCTACTACCCGCACGACGGTGCGGCCGTCGACTTCGTGGCCTACTACCCCTATACCGCCAGTGTCGCCGCTGGCGTCTATCCCGTCAATGTGGCCGACCAGACCGACGCTGAGGCCATCGACCTCATGTATGCCGACAACCTGAAAGCGCAGACCAATGCCTCGGGCACCGGCGCCCTGGCCTTCAGCCACCAGCTGGCCACCGTCAGCCTGACCGTCAAGTCGGCCGACGGCAACGCGCTCGACGGGATGAAGATCAGCGTCGCCGACGCCTACACGACGGCCAGTTTCAACCTCAGTGACGCCACGTTCACCGGCCTCGGCGCCAAAGCCGACGTGCCCATGAACGTCATCGGCACCGGCACGACGCTCACCGCCACGGCGCTCCTGATTCCCAACGTGTCCGTCACCCAGGACACGAAGCCGCTCAGCATCAAGCTCACCAGTGCCGACGGCAAGACGCAGACCGTGCGGCTCGCCGACAACCTGCCGCTGGAGAAGGGCCGCCGCTACACCTACACCGTCAGCGTCAAGAACAGCGGGAGCGCGGCCAAGCCCGTCACCTATGCCCGCTGGACGGAGACACCGGTCATCACCGCCGACCAATTGGCCAGCGACCACCTCAAGTACATCACCCACAGCTTCACCGACGGCGGCAAGCAGGTGCGCAACTACGCCATGCTCTACGACACCGACCTGAAGATGGCCTACTGGGTGGCCTATCCCCTCTGCAACTACTACACGAAGAAAAACGTCAGCCGCACCGATGACTGGGGCTTCGACCCCGCGCTGGCCAACAGCCTGCAGGCCGACATGAGCAAGGGCATCAGCGGTTACGACCGCGGACACCAGTTGCCTAGCGCCGACCGCCTCGTCACCCGCGAGGCCAACGTGCAGACGTTCTACTACACCAACATGACCCCGCAGGTCGGCACCCTCAACCAAGGCATATGGAGCAGTCTGGAGGACAAGCTCCGCTCTTGGTCGTCGAGCATCGACACCCTTTACGTCGTCACCGGCGCCTCGGCCACCAGTGGTCTCACCGCGACAGACTTCAGCTACACCCGCGACGTGGCCGGCACGCGCATCGCCGTGCCCAAGTACTACTATAAGGCCCTCCTCAAAATAGACCGCGAGACCGGCACCGCTTACACCATCGCCTTCAAGTTCGACAACACGAAACCGGCCAGCAAGACCATCATGGACTATGCCATCAGTGTGGCCGAGCTGGAAGCGCTGACGGGCTTCACGTTCTTCCCGGGCATCGCGGCCACGGCCAAGCAGAGCTACGACGCAAAGAAATGGCAGTGAGCGTGAGCGAGCAGGCGGGAGCCCCACCTGCCACCGCGCTGTGCCACCGCTAGAAACATAAAGATCTCATCATTCATCATCCGCCGCCGCACTGACGCGACGGCATCTAAAAAACAAATCGACATGAGAATCACAAACCTCCTCCTCGCCGGAGCCGCCACGCTTGCGCTGGCCGCCTGCTCCAGCATTGACGACAACAGTACGTGGGACGGCAAGTCCGGCGGTACTGTCAAGTTCTCGTCCTTCATCGAAGGCCAGAAGGCCGTCAAGGCCACTGGCACACAGTGGGCCGCAGGCGACGCCGTCGGCATCTACATGAAGGCCACCGGCGCCGAACTGGGTGCCGCCACCGCAGCCAACTATAAGTACATCACTGACGACCGCGGTAACCTGACCGCAGCCGCTGCCGACCAGGCCATCGCCTATCCTGAGAGCGGCAATGTGGACTTCGTGGCCTACTATCCCTACACCGCCACCGTCAGTGGCACCAGTGTGGCTGTCGACGTGGCCGACCAGAGCAACCAGGCCGCCATCGACCTGCTCTACTCCAACAACGCCGTCAACCAGACGTCGGGCAGTGAGGCTGTCAACCTCGGCTTCACCCACCAGCTCTCCAGCATCAAGCTGACCATCACGGCTGACGCCACCGTGGCCAGCACGGCCGGTTTGAAGGTATCGCTCACCGGCGTGCCGACCAGCGGCACGTTCGACCTGGCCAACGGCACCCTCACCGCTGCTGCGACGACAGGCAACATCGCTCTCAACGTCGCCACCGACGGCAAGGCCGCCGAGGGCATCGTCCTGCCCCTGACCTCCACGTCTGCCGCCAAACTCCAGTTTGTGCTGGGCGACAAGACCGTTGAGGCCGCCCTTCCCGTCAGCACCCTCGCAGCCGGTTCGCGCTATGCCATTCCCGTGAAGCTCACCGTCTCCGGCGGCCAGGCCTACGTCAGCTTCGGCGCCGCCACCATCACAGACTGGACGGAAGTTCCCGGCGGCGACGTGACAGTGGACTTCGGCAACGGCGGCTCGGTTGACCCCGATCCCGATCCCCAACCCCAGCCGGGCCAGGAGACGACCATCTTCGAGGAGACGTTCGGCACACCTGAGAAGAAAAGCAATGGCTATTGGCCGGCATTCGATGAATATACGGGTTACACCAGTGGCCTGAAATTCTCTGACCCGCAACAGATTGCCGGTGGCTTCTCCTACAGCCAAGGTTCCATACGCTCTACAAGCACAACGACCGGCCACGCTTGGTTCCCACTTGGCAAGGATTGTGAACTCAAGATGGAAGGCTTCAACACCACCGGTTATACCAATCTGACGCTGACCTATGAAATCACGGCCAACGCCGCTGGAAACCAGCAGGACATCAAGGTCTACTGCGGTGATACGGAAATCACAGTGCCCTCAGCGGCCATTGCCACGCAGAACACCTTCCAGGAGGTTAAGCTCACAGGTCTGGCAGCCGGCTTCACCTCAGTGACATTTGTCTCCGAGAAGGACGTCAACAAGGCAGGTTTCCGCATTGACAACATCAAACTCGTAGGCACGAAGTAAGTACCTCTCCGACAGGGGCGGGCACGTACCGCCTTTCCTCCCGCCGCGCCAATGCGGCCCTGCGGTGGGAAAGGCAGTCCGCAGCCCGCCTCCGTCGGTTTATCCCCATACACCATCATCTCTCTTCACCTCCACTCTATGAAGAAAACGACAATACTGCTCGGCGCGCTCCTCTTCCCCTGCCTCGCGTGGGCGCAAAGCCCTGGACAGGCACGCACCGACTCCATCATCGACGAAGACCTCTCGCTGATAGGCGTCGTCGATGCAGCGGTCTTCGATGCCGACGGGGAAGACGGCGACAACACCTCTTCACAGGACATCAACACCACCGTGCTGACCTCGCACGATGTCTACCTCAACAAGGTGGGCTACCAGCTCTCCAACATGCGCTTCCGCGTCCGCGGCTACGACAACACCTACGAGCAGACGCTCATCAACGGCGTCCCCTTCAACGACCAGTTGCGCGGCGTGTTCAACTACTCCTCCATCGGTGCCATCAATGACCTGACGCGCAACGGCGACGAGACCATCAACTCACGTCCATCGGCCTTCACCTTCGGCTCTATCGGCGGTGCGGAGAACATTCTCATGCGGGCTGGCGACAACGCACGCGGCGGCAAGGCCACCCTGACCTATACCAACCGCAACTACTGGATGCGCACCATGCTCTCTTACCATACCGGCCTGTCGAGGCGCGGCTGGGCCTTCTCGGCCCTCGTCGGTGGCCGCTACTCCAACGAGGGTGTCATCGACGGCACGTTCTACCGCAACTTCTCCTATGCCCTCATGCTGGAGAAGCGCTGGCAGGGCGGCTTGCACAGCCTGACGCTGACCTCCTTCGGATCGCCCGTGCGCCGCGGACAGCAGGGCGGGACGCTGCAAGAGGTCTATGACCTGACCGGCAACAACCTCTATAACCCCAACTGGGGCTACCAGGACGGCAAGAAGCGCAATGCCCGCGTCGTCCGCGCCTTCGACCCCACCACCGTTCTGGGCTACACTTGGCGCATCACCCCCGACGTGACCTTCAACACCGGCATCGCCTTCCACTACGGCCGCTATGGCAACTCGTCGCTCAACTGGTACAACGGTGCCGACCCGCGTCCGGACTACTACCGCTACCTTCCCTCCTATTTCCTCTATTACAACAGTACCGCTGCCCCCGACGCCGCTGCGGCCTACGCCGAGCGCTGGCGCTCTGGCGACCCCTCGTTCACGCAGATCAACTGGGAAGCCCTCTACGCCGCCAACGCCACCAACAAGCGGTTGGGCACGGGACAGGCCGCCTACATCGTCGAGGAGCGCCGCAGCGATCTCTACGAGACCACCTTCAACGCTGCCATCAACGCCCGCCTCAACCGCCACTCGCGCCTGACGGGCGGCATCGTGGCCCGCAACACCGTCTCGCGCCAGTTCAAGACCGTCGACGACCTGCTCGGTGCCGACTATGTGCTCGACATCGACAAATATGCCGACACGGACTATCCCGGACAGGACGACCAGCGCCAGAGCGACCTCAACCGCCCCAACCGCAAGGTCTACAAGGACGGTATCTTCGGCTACGATTTCAAGATCAACATCAACTCGCTCAAGGGCTGGATAGTCAACGACTACAGCATCGGCCACTGGGACGCTTACTATGGTTTCCAACTGACGCACACCGACTTCTGGCGTGACGGTGCCATGCGCAATGGCCACAACCCCGACAACTCCTATGGCGCAGGTGCCCACCATTCCTTCACCGACGCCATGCTCAAGGGCGGCCTGACCTACAAGTTCAATGGCCGCCACCTCGTGAGCGCCAACCTCACCTACGGCACACAGGCACCGCTGGTCAACGACGCCTATATCTCGCCGCGCGTCTCCGATGAGACGCCTGAAAACCTGGAGAGCGGGCGCATCTTCTCGGCAGACCTGAGCTACGTCTTCTCGTCGCCCAGGGTGCAGGGCCGTGTCTCGGTGTTCCAGACCAACTTCCATAACCAGTTGGAGCGCAACAGCTACTATTACGACGGCGTCACCTTCGTCAATCACATCATGACAGGCGTCAACCGCATTCATCGCGGCGTGGAACTGGGCATGACCTACAAGCTCGACAGCCACTGGAGCTTCGACCTCGCCGGTACAGTGTCGGAATATTACTATGCCAACAACCCCATCGGCACCTATGCCTCCGAGAACGGCAAGGACGTGGCCGACTACTCACTCAATGCCAGTGAGCGCGTCTACATGAAAGGCGTCTACGTCGGCGGCATGCCGCAGGTGGCCGGTACGCTCGGCATCCGCTATTTCATCAACTACTGGTTCCTCGGCGCCAACATCAACGGCTTCGGCCGCAACTTCGTCGATGTGGCCCCCTCACGCCGCACCGCCTCCATCTACAACGGCTATGCCAACGGCTCGACGACAATCCCCGCCGTGACGCCCAACAACGCCGACCTCTGGAACGCCTACCAGCAGTTGACCAACCAAGAGGAGTTCGACGCCGCCTACACTGTGGACCTCTCCATCGGCAAGATTTTCTATCTCGACCGCAAGAACTCCATCAATGTCAATATCTCTGTCAACAATCTCTTCAACAAGAAAGACATACGCACCGGCGGCTATGAACAGGGCCGTGTGCGCGTCGACAAACCGGAGATGTTCAAGTCCAAGTATTTTTACATGCAGGGCATCAACTGCTTCTGCAACGTCAGCTACCGTTTCTAAACCTCATAACCCCAAACACTAACCGACCAACATATGAAACCCATTCATAAGCTTCTCAGCCTGCCCCTCCTCGTGCTCGCCCTGGCCGTCGGCCTCACTGCCTGCGACCGCGACTACGACATGCCGCCGCTCAACGAACCGGCCTACACGCTTCCGGCCGACGCCCAGACCATCACCGTCGCCGACCTGCGCACCAAGTATGCCGCCGCCACACAGGATGCCCCCATCACCATCACCGACAGCCTCTTCCTCAAGGCCCGCATCAGTGGCGATGACCGCTCGGGCAACATCTTCAAGACCATCTACGTGCAGGACGAGACGGGTGGAATCTCCTTCCTCGTCGACCAGAGCAACGTCTACAATGACTATGCCGCCGGTCAGGAAATCATCATTGACCTCAAGGGACTCTGCGTCTCCGTCTACGGCGATGAGCAGCAGATCGGTCACCCCGACGGCTACCTCTATCGCACACCCTACGAGGACTTCAAACTCCACGTCCACAAGAACGGCTGGCCCGACGAGACACAGCTTGCCATCAAGGATTTCAGCAACCTGAGCCGCATCTCCGACGATCCTGACGCCAACAAGTTCACCCTCGTCCGCCTGACCGGCGTGCACTTCACCGACGGCGGCAAGGCCAATTTCGCCGAGTCCAACGGCTACGGCACACACGACCTCGCCGACCAGTATGGCAATACCATTTCGGTGCGCACGAGCAACTACGCCGACTTCGCCGCCACGAAGCTGCCTGTGGGCACGGGCAATGTCATCGCAGTCCTGGGCCGTTTTCGCGGTGCCTGGCAGTTGACGATCCGCAGCATCGAAGACGTCTACGGTTTCGACGGCAAGGAGCCCGGCGGCAGTGTCACGCCAGAGCCGGAACCCGAGGAAGGCGTCATTTTCAGCGAGACCATGGGCACCAAGACCATCGAGAAGGACGGTAACTACTGGCCCTATCTGAAGGACTTCACCGGTTGGGTGTCGGGCCTGACGTTCACCGACGTCAACAGCACCCTCTCAGCCCGTGCCGTCAACAGCAAGAACAATATCTGGTTCCCTGCCGGCAAGGACAACGACCTGAAGATTTCCGGTTTCAGCACCGAGGGCTACACCTCGCTGACGCTGACCTACGAGATTGCCGCCAACCTCTACAACAACGAGGGCGAGCAAGACGCCGCCGCGATGAAGGGCACGTTCAACGGACAGGCCTTCACCACCCCGGCACAGGTGCTCTCAGGCCCCGGCGGTGACAACAACAAGTTCTACACCATCACCGTCAGCCTGCCAGTCAGTGCCGCCTCGGCCACGTCTGAGCTCCACTTCACCACCGCCGCCGCCGACAACACAGCAGGCCTGCGCCTGGCCAACATCAAGCTAGTCGGTAAAAAGTAACCAGACTCTCTCGGCACTATGAAACGATTATCCCTGCTCCTGCTCCTCGCCCTTGCGCTCGCCGGCACCGCCGCCGCCCAGCGCATGGGTGTCTGGGCAGTGGCGTTCTACAATCTCGAGAACCTCTTCGACTACGAGGACGACCCCGCCAATCCTGGCGATGACGAGTTCCTGCCCACAGGCCCCTATGCCTGGACAAAGGAGAAGTACGAGCAGAAACTCGGCAACATGGCCCGCACCATCGCCGCACTGGCGCGTGAGAACTGTCCTGCCGGCCCAGCCGTCATCGGCATCGCCGAGGTGGAAAACGAGCGCGTCGTGCGCGACCTCGTTGCCCGTCCCGAGCTCGCCGCCATGGGACTGAAGTATGTCCACTACGAGTCGCCCGACCGTCGCGGCATCGATGTGGCGTTGCTCTACAACCCGCGCCTCTTCCGCTTGGTCTCGAGCAAGACCTACAGCCTGCACCTCCCCGACGACCCCTCGTACACTACGCGCGACCAGTTGCTCGTCTCCGGCGTCATGGCCGGTGAACCGGTCAGCTTCATCGTCGGCCACTGGCCCTCGCGCTACGGCGGGGCCAAGTCGTCGCCGCTGCGCGAGGCTGCCGCCGCGCTGAGCAAGCACATCGCCGACTCAGTGCGCACGGCCTCGGCAGACAACAAGGTCATCATCATGGGCGACTTCAACGACGACCCGAAGGACAAGAGCTGCGCCGAGGTGCTCGGTGCGGCCCGCAAGCGCAAGGAGGCCAAGGCCGACGGCTACTTCAATACGATGTGGCCGCTCTACGATCGCGGTGTCGGCTCGCTCTGCTACCAAGACGTGTGGTGCCTCTACGACCAGCAGATCATCTCCGGCAACTTGCTTGGCGACAAGACCGCAGACCGGCTGACCTTCTGGAAGGCCGAGGTGTTCAACCGCGACTTCCTCACCACCGCCGAGGGCAAGCGTAAGGGCTATCCCTTCCGCTCCTTCAACGGGCAGGTGTGGCAGAACGGCTACTCCGACCATTTCCCGACCATCACCTACTATGTGAAGCGGCTGCAATAAGTTGCCGCGCAATGACATCAACCGGGGGAAGCCCGCAGCCGCTTGGCTGCTGACTTCCCCCGGTTGCGTTGTCTAGGGTGATGTGCGCTGTCGCCGCATCGTGCGGCGTGTGGCGGCTTACATGTTCATGCCGCCGTCGACCTGGATGACCTGTCCGCTGATGTACGACGACATGTCGGAGGCGAGGAATGTGGCCACGTCGGCGATGTCCTCGGGCTTGCCGCCACGACGGAGAGGAATGGCCTTCATCCACTCCTTGCGCACCTCGTCAGAGAGGGCGGCGGTCATCGCCGTCTCGATGAATCCCGGGGCGATGGCGTTGGCGCGGATGCCGCGGCTGCCCATCTCCTGAGCGACACTTTTGGCCAGGGCGATGAGGCCGGCCTTCGAGGCGGCATAGTTGCTCTGTCCGGCATTGCCGTGCACGCCGACCACACTGGCCATGTTGATGATGGAGCCCTTGCGCTGGCGCATCATGATGGGGGTGCAGGCATGGATGAAGTTGAAGGCCGACTTGAGGTTGACAGCGATGACAGCGTCCCACTGCTGCTCAGTCATGCGCATCATGAGGCCGTCCTTTGTGATGCCGGCGTTGTTGACGAGAATGTCAATGCTGCCGAAGTCCTCATGCACCTTTGCCACGACCTCAGCCGTCTGGGCAAAGTCGGCGGCGTTGGAGGCATAGGCGGCGCACTTGACGCCCTTGGCCTCGATTTCCTGGCGCGTGGCTTCACCGTTCTCGTCGATGACGAGATCAGTGAAGGCGATGTTGGCCCCTTCTTCTGCAAACTTCAAGGCGATGGCCTTGCCGATGCCGCGGGCGGCACCGGTGATCAATGCGGTCTTACCGGTTAATAGTCCCATATATGTAATGATGTGATTGGATGATTGTCTTTTCCCAGTTCCAGCGGGTGTGGCCGCGTGGCTTCAGATGATCTGCGGGTTCATGCCCAGTGCCCGCCTGACGAGCCCCATGACGATGGGGCGTGTGTCGGCCTCGCTCAGGCCCTCGCCGAGGCGGTCATAGATGTAAGGCACCTCCAGCCCTTTGAGGGAGTAGTGGATGATGTCGGCCATGAGGTTGACGTTCTCAATGCGGAAACGGGCCCGGGCGATGCCCTCCTCGAGCACCCGGCAGAGAATCGTGCGCTCCTCCTTGTCGAAACGCCGGCGCACCTTTTCCACCAGCCAGATGTTGCGGAAGAACTCGGCGCGCAGCGAGCCGTTGCGCCCCACAGTCTCCTTGATCATGTTGAGGTGGGTGTAGATGAGCGTGATGACCTTCTGCTCCGGGTCGGCGTCGAGCCGCGCCACCTCATCGAGCCGTTCGGTCAAGCGTTCCAACTCCCCCTCAATGACGGCGCCATACACCTCCTCCTTGTTGCGGAAATAAGTGTAGAGCGTGCGCCTGCCTTTCCCCGACTGGGTGGCGATATCGTTCATGGTGGTGGCTTCGAGGCCTTCGCGAGCGAACAGTTCGCGCGCCACCTCCACGATTCTTTGTCGTGTCTTGCTGATGGCCATTGGGCTACTGCTTCTGTGAGATGTTAGGTGCGGAACGGCAAGCGGCAGGTGGTGCCGGCCCAAATGCGGCAGGTGGTGGAACCCAGATGGTGGAA
>OIYP01000217.1_pt1 | contig 40627 bp, 31 predicted proteins | sample 1588261 | NCBI WGS metagenome assembly OIYP01 (sample SAMN03283293) | human gut metagenome | biome: human-associated habitat; material: feces | host: Homo sapiens | place: Peru | collected 2012 | reverse complement strand
GTGAGCTTTCCGCCGTAACTGCGGACGCTTATGACGAGCATCTTTTTGAAGTTCCCGAAACAGCGGTCAATATCGGAAAGATGAAATCGCCGTCCGTTGAAAAGATGATAGACCTCGGCGTTGACTTTGCCGTGCTTTCAGCCGATATCGCCGAGCATACAGGGCTTCGTGATACGCTCGAAAACGCAGGTATGACCACGGCTTATTTCAGCGTGAACGAATTTGACGATTATCTTTCAGTGCTGAAAAAATTTACCGATATCACGGGCAGAGCCGACCTTTACGAGCAGAACGGCGAGGCGGTCAGGGAGCAGACAGACAGCGTTATTTCGTCCGTTTCGGGTAAAGAGCCGCCGACCGTGCTGTATCTCCGTGCTTCGTCCTCGGCTGTTCACGCAAAGGACAGCACGAGCCTTGCAGGGGGAATGTTAAAAGACCTTGGCTGCGTGAACATAGCCGACAACGGAACGCTCCTTGACGATCTCAGCCTTGAAGTTATAGTCAAGTCCGACCCCGATTTTATCTTCGTGACCTTTATGGGCGCAGATGAGGAAAAGGCTCGCAAGGTGCTTGACGATACACTGCTTTCCAATCCTGCGTGGTCGGAGCTTTCGGCGGTGAAAAACGGTCGGTTCGTTATCCTTCCGAAGCAGCTTTTCCATTACAGACCGAATGCGAAATGGGGTGAAGCATATCAGCAGCTTGCGGATATCCTTTTTGGAGAAAAATAAGAAGCTCGTAACCCTGCTTGTGCTTCTCATCGTGCTGTTTGCAGCAGCACTCGCAGGGATCTGTCTTGGTTCGGTTCGGCTAAGTCCGGGTGAAGTTTTTTCTGCGCTTGCAAGCGGAAAAAGCACACCCGACGGCAGGATAGTTTACTGCATAAGACTGCCGAGAGTTCTGGGTTCAATGCTTGCAGGGGCGGCACTTGCACTATCGGGTGCAATAATCCAAGCCGTCCTCGGAAATCCTCTTGCTTCGCCGGGAGTTATCGGCGTGAACGCAGGCGCAGGTTTTTTCACCGTGCTTTGCTCCGCACTTCTCCCAACAGCGGCGAAAATGCTTCCTGCGGCGGCTTTTGTCGGAGCGTTTGCGGCGGTGATGACGGTCTACATAATTGCACGGAAAACCGAAGCTTCAAAGCTTACGCTTGTCATCGCAGGTGCGGCGATATCCTCACTTTTCAACGCAGGAACGGACACCGTGACGGAGCTTTTCCCCGAAACGCTGTCGGGGATATCCTCGTTCAAAATAGGCGGCATCGGGAACATAACCCTCGAAAAGCTTTTCCCTGCGTGGATAATAATTGCAGTCGGGATAGCTGCTGCGTTTCTTCTTCACAATGAGATCGATGTGCTTTCTCTCGGCGACAAAACAGCGTTCACGCTCGGACTTAACGTGAAAGCGACACGCTTCGTGCTGCTCATGATTGCGGCGGCGCTTGCAGGTGCGGCGGTCAGCTTTGCAGGAATACTCGGCTTTGTCGGACTTATCGTTCCGCATATATGCGGACGGCTCATCGGGTATGAGAGCCGATACAAAATGCCAGCCTGCGTACTGCTCGGGGCGGCGTTCGTCACGGTCTGCGACATTGCGGCGAGAACGCTCTTTTCACCGAATGAGATTTCGCTCGGCATAGTAATTTCCTATATCGGAGTGCCGTTCTTCATCTATCTTCTTTTGAAGAAAAAAGGAGGGAAGCACAATGCTTGAACTGAGAAACCTTTACGGCGGTTACGGCGGCAGGGACATACTCGAAGATATAAGCATAAGCTTTGCAGAGGGCAGCATAACCTCGGTGATAGGTGCGAACGGCTGCGGAAAAAGTACGCTTTTGCAGATGTGCTGCGGCTTGCTGAAACCGTCACGGGGGCAGGTTATTATCGACGGAAAAGACATTTCCGAGATGAAGCATACCGAGCTTGCGCAGAAAATTTCCTATATGGAGCAGGTGCATAACTCGGGCAGCATTACAGTCCGTGCGCTCGCTTCACACGGGAGATTTCCGTACCTTGGCTACCCAAGGCGGTTCACGGCGCAGGATAAAAAAACAGTGGACGAAGCACTTGAAGCTGCAGGCGTTTCCGACATCGCCGACAGAAAGGTTTCGGAGCTTTCGGGCGGTCAGCGGCAGAGGGCGTATATCGCAATGACGCTTGCACAGGACACGGATATCGTTCTCCTCGATGAGCCGTCCACCTACCTTGATATAAGCAGCCAGTTTGAGCTTACAGATATAGTTTCTGCAATGAAAAAAAGCGGAAAAACAGTAATTATGGTGCTTCACGACCTCAATATGGCACTCTCGAACTCGGATATGACCGCAGTTATGAAAAACGGCAGGCTTTTGGGTGTTATGCCGCCGAGAGAAGCCGCCGAAAACGGACTTATCCGTCAGGCACTCGGCGTTGAAGCAGTTCTGGACGAAAAAACAGGGCAGTATCTGCTCTTTAAAGGAGAAAATCATGAAAAAAGCAATAATTGAAGCAAGCTTCGGAACGAGCCACCTTGATGCGCTCGGAAATTCCGTTCTTGCGCTGAAAAAAACGATAGAAAAAAGCTTCCCCGACTATGAGGTTTTTGTTGCGCTCACGAGCAGAATGGTTCTTTCTGCGCTCAAAAAGCAAGGGGTAAGCTTTGATACGGTCGATGAAATGCTTGAATGTCTGAAAAATGACGGCTTTGACGAAGTTATTATCCAGCCGACGCACATCATCTCAGGCATCGAATATGAGATGCTCATAGATGCGGCGAAAAAGTTCGAGGGTGGATTTTCAAGTATAAAAGTCGGCGCACCTCTTCTTGAAAGCAGAGCCGATTTGGAAAAGGTCTGCCGCCTCATCGCAGAAAAGTTCCCAAATGAAACTGTTGTACTTATGGGTCACGGTACGGAACATTCTGCGAACGGAGCTTATACGAAATTCCGCAGTGTCTGCACAGAGCTTGGCTTTGACAACATTTACACTGCGACCGTTGAAGCAGAGCCGACCTTGGACGATGTTATAGGCGAACTGAAGCTTTGCGGAAAGAAAAAGGTCACGGTAATGCCGCTAATGCTCGTTGCAGGCGATCACGCCAAAAACGATATGGCAGGCGAGTGGAAAGAGCAGCTTGAAGCTTTGGGCTTTGAGGTGAACTGCGTTTTAAAGGGACTTGGTGAATATCCCGAGATAAGGGAAATTTACTGCGAACATATAAAAAGTCTATAAAAATTGAAAGGATCAAGAAAAATGAAAAAGGAAGTTTTAACGGCAGTAATGGCGGCAGCGATGCTTTTATCGGCGGCAGGCTGTTCATCATCAACGGCAGACACAGCAGCATCGGACACGGTTTCCGAAACTACAACGGCGAACAACGCAGGAATGGGCGGACTGAAAAATGCCGCATCGGCAGACAAGGTATCGGACGATGAAGCCGCTATCCTTGTAACGGGCGAGGATTATCCTCTTACAGTCCGTGATTATCTCAAATATGAAACGACTGTCGAAACGAAGCCCGAAAAGGTCGCAGTTCTTTCGGGAACGCCGCTCAACGTCTGGTACGACCTCGGCGGAAAGTCGATATGCACCTCCGATGTCAGCGACAATATCCGTCTTACCGAGGGCTATGAGGACGAAATAAAGTCACTTCCGCAGATAGGACCTGTTTATTCTATCGATATGGAATCGGTAATTGCACAGGAACCCGACCTCATTATTACACAGGTCGGAACGCAGTCCACACAAAGCTCGAAGCTTCGTGAAATGGGTTATAGCGTTATCCAGACACACATGAGAGGCTTCTCCGATGTTGTCGATACATACCGTGCATTCGGAAAGCTTCTCGGTCAGAGCGAGCTTGCCGAACAGCGCATCGCAGAGCTTGAAAACGGCAAAAATGAGATAACCGACAAGCTCCCCGATGATGATATTTCCGTTGTTATCCTCTATGTTACCTCGAAATCTCTCGCAGTAAAGCTTGACAACAGCATCGCAGGCGATATTGCGCAAATATTGGAACTTGACAATATCGCATCGGGACTTGCGCCCGACACGGTAGGCTCGGAAACAACTCCGCTCGATATCGAATACATCGTTGAAAAAGACCCCGACTATGTTCTTGTAACAACGATGATATCGAGCAATGAAGAGGCGAAAAAGACCGTTGAGGAACAGTTCGCATCGAACCCTGCATGGAGTTCCGTAAACGCTATAAACGAGGGCAGAGTTATCTATCTCCCTCAGCAGTATTATCTCTACAACGCAGGTCCTTACTATGTTGATGCAATAAAGTATATGGCACAGAGCATTTACCCCGAAATATACGGAGAGGTGGAAGAAACATTCTGATGGAGAAAACTGCTTTCAGAGAAACGACATCGTTCAAGGTCATAGTCCTTGTCGTTCTTGCGGCGGCGGTAGTATTCGCATTTATCCTCGGAAACGTTGTCGGAACGATGGATATTTCCGTTTCGGACATTGTGAACACTATCTCAGGCGACCATACGGGAACGAATAATAAAGTAATATGGAATATCCGACTTCCGAGAATGATACTTGCCGCTCTGGTAGGTATCAACCTTGCGCTCTCGGGTTCGATGCTTCAGGGCGTTATGAAAAATCCGCTCGCCGACCCGTCCATAATCGGAATAAGCAGCGGAGCAGGTCTTTTTGGCATACTTATACTTGTAGTGTTTCCGCAGTGGCAGAACCTTGTCCCGATAGTGGCATTCGCAGGGGCAATGCTTGCGGCGGTGATAATATATCTTCTTGCGTGGAAAGGCGGCATCGACCCGACAAGAATTGTGCTTTCGGGCGTTGCGGTTTCGGAGCTTTTCGGTGCGGGAATTTCCGCAATACTTGTATTTTTCAGCGACAGAGTTCACGGCGCACTCACGTTCATGAACGGCAGTCTTTCCTCACGAAGCTGGGGCGAAGTGCGGACGATACTGCCTTACACTGTCGCAGGTCTGCTGCTTGCGCTCGTCTTCGCCGACAAGCTGAATATACTTGTCCTCGGCGATGATACGGCAAGAGGACTTGGACTCAATGTTGAGCTTACAAGGCTTGGCTTTACGGCGCTCGCGGCACTTCTTGCGGCATCTGCGGTGAGCGTTGTCGGTCTGCTCGGCTTTGTCGGACTTATCGTTCCGCACAGCATAAGGCTTATCCTCGGCAACAATTACAAGATAATGTTCCCTGCGACTGCACTCCTCGGTGCGGCGCTTGTGATGCTGAGTGATACATTTGCACGAACAGTTCTGAGTCCGACAGAAATCCCCGTCGGAATAGTAATGGCAGTTCTGGGAGTTCCGTTCTTCCTGTATCTGTTAAGAAAGTAGGCGCTTATGGAAAAGACTATTTTATCGGTGAGAAACCTTTGCGCAGGCTACCGAAATTACCGTATCCTTGACGGGATAAGCCTTGATATCGAGCGTGGAAAGATTTATTCTATCATCGGTCCGAACGGCTGCGGAAAAACAACTCTTATAAGAGCGATGAGCCGAAATCTTCGTCCCGAAAGCGGAGAAGTCCTGCTTGACGGAAAGGATATTTTCCGCACGAATACAAAGCTTGTCGCACAGAAAATGGCTGTTTTGTGCCAGAATGATACAAGTATGAGCGACATAACCGTAAAAACGCTTGTCGAATACGGCAGATACGCCCATAAAAAATGGTGGGCAGGTTCGGACGGCGATGATAAAAGCATCGTTGAATGGGCGATAGAGCGCACAGGTATGACAAAGCTGCAAAATCGCAAGATAAACGCACTCTCGGGCGGCGAAAGACAGCGCGCAAGAATAGCAATGGCGATAGCGCAGAAACCCGAGATAATGCTCCTCGACGAGCCAACGACCTATCTCGACATTGCGCACCAGCTTGAAATAATGGAGCTTGTGGCGGCGCTCAACCGTGAAGAGGGGATAACCGTTGTAATGGTTCTCCACGATATGAACCATGCGGCGAGATATTCGGACGAGCTTGTTCTTGTAAACAACAGCAAGATCCACACTATCGGCACTCCGAATGAGCTTATCGAAAACGGCGAGCTGGAAAATGTCTTCTGCGTTGAAGCGGAAATTCTTTCCGACACCGAGGACAATTCGCCCGTATTTTATGCAAAGAGGAAAAAGCAATGAAATTTACATTTATAACAGTTTCTGCGCCGTCCGTAAAATGCCTTATGAAAGCGGCAAGGGAAGTCCGAAAGCTTGAACCCGAGCTGCTTGACCTGCGGCTTTACTATGCGGTCACGGACTACGGAAAGGAAAAGACCGCGCGGCTGATCTCCGACATAAAGACCTCAGATATGGTTTTCGTTGACCTTATGGGAAGTCCCGTTGAAACGATAAAAGCCGTTTATGAGGGACTTAAAGAATGTAAGGGCGACGTTATCCCTTACGGCAATTCCGCAAGAGAATATATGAAGCTCGGCAGCTTTTCCACAGCCTCGATGAAAGCTTCGGGCGGAAAGAAACCCGATATGGCTGCGATGAAAAAGATGCAGTCTATGGCTGAGGCAATGGGCAAAATTATGCCCGGCAAAATGCGTGATATGCGCAATTATTCGCTTATATGCAAGTATTTCTACGTTGCCGACTATACGAATATCCTCAATATGCTGTACCTTATCCTGCGTGAATACGGCGGCGCAAAAAAGCTCCCGAAGCCGTCCGAGCCGAGGGAAGTTCCCGAAGCATCTGTATGCAGAGCAAAGGATATGAAATATTACGGCAGCTATGATGAATTTTCGGCTGATTTCCCGTTCGATGAGGAAAAACCCGTCATTGCCCTTTTATACTACGGTCATATCTATCCGATGGATTATTCGGGTGCAGTAGGCGAGATTGCCGAGCGCCTGCAAAGAATCGCAAACGTCCTGCCTGTTGCAGTTTCGGGTATGGACAGCATCAATGACGGAACGCTGAAAAAGCTGCTGACGGAATTTCTTCCGAAAAAGCCAGAGCTGATAATGAACTGTATGTCGTTCCGTCTGAGTGCAGGACCAATGGGCGGAAATATCTGCGCAGGAACAGATATGCTGAAAGAGCTCAACGTCCCGTATCTGCACCCGTTCTTTATGTCAAGGCGCACGGAAAAGGATTGGCTCGGTTCGGTTCAGGGCAGCACTCCCTCCGAGATGCTCATTTCGGTGATGCTGCCCGAGCAGGACGGCGCAGTTCTGACACTTCCTGTCGGCGCAAAGACCGAACCCGTTTATGACGAAGAATTTGACGTTACATCCGATGAGATAAAAATTATCGGGGAACGCCTTGAAGCGCTTGCCGACCGTGCGGAGAAGTTCATTTCGCTTCGCAGAAAGGCAAATTCTGAGAAGAAAATTGCGATAATATGCTATAATTATCCACCGGGAGAAGCCAATGTTTTCGGCGGAGCTTTCCTCGATACATTTCAGTCGGTATCAGCAATGCTTTCCCTGCTGAAAAACAGCGGCTACATTTCCGAAGATGTTTCACCGGAAAAGCTTATGTCCGACTTTATAAACGGCGGAATAGTCAATTCGGGCAAGTATTTCGACAACGGAAATATGCCGAAATATCCGCTTTCCGACTATAAAAAGTTCCTGAACGGCTTTGCGGACAAAGAAGCCGTTATAAATGCTTGGGGCGAGCCGAGCGGCGGGATAATGACCGATGAAAACGGCGATTTTCTTATCCCTGCGGCGACCTACGGCAACGTTCTTGTCGGTTTGCAGCCGTCAAGAGGCGTTCACGAGGACACCGACAAGCTTTATCACGATAAATCGATACCTCCGCACCACCAGTACATAGCTTTCTACAAATATCTGCACGACAAGTTTGGCGCAGATGCCGTTATCCATGTCGGAACGCACGGAACGCTCGAATTTTTAAAGGGCAAGGAGTGCGGAATGAGCGGAATGTGCTACCCCGATATCCTTATGGACGATATGCCGCATTTTTACCTTTATTACTGCGGAAATCCGTCCGAAGCGACTATCGCAAAGCGACGTTCACACGCCTCGCTCATAGGCTATCAGCCGCCCGTTTTCGTGCAGAGCGGACTTTACGGCGAATATGCCGAGCTTTCCGCAATGCTTGACGAATATCATCATCAGCTTTCGTTCTCGGAAAGTGCCGCTTCGGAGGTAAAGCAGAACATTGTAACGCTTGCGGAAAAACTGAACCTGCCAACCGAGCTTGAAGAACTCGAATCGGAGCTTTACCGCCTTAACAGTTCGCTCATACCGAAAGGACTTCACATTTTCGGTCAGGATTATTCGGAGGAAGAAGCACTTTGCTATGTCCGTGAACTGCTGAAAAAGCCGCACGATGATGTGCCGTCACTTAACGAAATTGCCGCCGAGGAGCTTGGCGAAAACTTAGCGCAGGCGGAGGAGAGCGGCGGAGAAAAGATGCGCAGGATAAATTCGCTTGCGGAGAAATATTTCGATGAAAATTTCAGCACTGGAAATGTTCCCGAAAAACTTTGCACAGCAATTGAATTCGGACGGAAAAAGTATAACGAGATAAAGCATAATGCCGAAAATGAGCAGCTGCTGAACGCACTTTCGGGCGGATATATCCCTGCAAAAGCGGCAGGCGATATCTACCGCAGTCCCGAGGTTCTGCCGTCTGGGTATAATCTTTATCAGTTCGATCAGCGTTTTGTTCCGACTCTGACGGCGTATCAGCGTGGAGTGAGAACGGCTGAAAATACGATAAAGACCTATTTCAACGAGTACGGAGCTTACCCGAACTCAACGGCGGTCATTTTGTGGGGATTGGAGACCTCACGCACACACGGCGAAACAATCGGTCAGATAATGGGTTACCTCGGCGCACGTCTTGCAAAGGGCAATTCCGCTTGGAACCCGAAGTACGAGCTTATCCCGATCGAAGAACTTGGCAGACCGAGAATTGACGTTACAATAAATATCTGCGGATTTTTCCGTGACCTTTTCCCGAATCTCATCGACAATCTTGACGACCTGCTTCACCTTGTGAACGAAGCCGATGAAATGCCCGAACAGAACTTTATGAAAGCAAACTCGGCGAAGCTTTATTCCTATCTCCTCGACAAAGGCTATGACGAGGAAGAAGCCGCTTCGCTCTCCGTTACAAGAATTTTCGGACCACGTGAGGGCGAGTACGGCACGGGTATTACTTCGATAATCGAAACAAAGGCTTGGGAAAAGGAAGAACAGCTCGGAAGCCAATTCCTCACTTCGCTCCACTATGCTTACAGCCGCAAGATGCACGGCGGCGATACAGCCGACCTTTACGAGCAGAATCTGAAAAGCGTTGAGATCGTTTCGCAGGTTCGTGACAACAACGAATATGAGATCACCGACCTCGACCACTACTATGAATTTTTCGGCGGCTTGGCGAAGTCGGTCGAAACGGTAAAGGGCAGAAAAGCCGTAATGCTCGTCACCGACACAACGGGCGCAGTTCCCATAACGGAATCGGCAGAAAAAGCCGTTGCAAAGGGCATACGCACAAGGGTACTGAATCCGAAGTGGATAGACGGAATGTTGGCGCATAAATATCACGGTGCGCAGAAGATAGCCGAACGCTTCGAGAATGTTATGGGACTTGCCGCAACAACGGGCGCAGTCGAGCAGTGGGTCTACAACGACCTCTGCGAAAAATATGCGCAGGACGAAGAGATGCGCCGCCGAATGGCTGAAAACAATCCTTACGCTTATATGGATATCCTCGAGCAGATGGAGGAATACAGCCGCCGAGGCTACTGGAATGCGACCGAAGAACAGCTTGAAGCGATACGCAAAGCTTATCTTGAAACAGAAAATACGATCGAGGGTGAAAGCTGATGGATAAAAAAGCATACTTTCCGTTCACTGCGATAGTCGGACAGGAAAAAATGAAGCGTGCGCTGATACTCAACCTTATAAACCCTGCGCTCGGCGGCGTTCTTATCAAGGGCGAAAAGGGAACAGCGAAGTCAACGGCTGTCCGTGCGCTGACCGAGGTTCTTCCCGAGCGTGATGAAGTCGAGAACTGTCCGTTTTCCTGCGACCCACACGACAGAAGCTGTCAGTGCGAAAGCTGCCGAAGCAAGGAACATCTCACCGCTGTAAAAAGGCGAATGAGGGTAGTTGACCTCCCCGTGAGTGCGACCGAGGATAGGGTTGTCGGAACGCTCGATATCGAAAGGGCGCTCAAAACGGGCGAAAAGCATTTTGAAGCCGGTATCCTCGCCGAAGCCAACCGAAATATTCTTTACGTTGATGAAATAAATCTGCTTGACGATCACGTTGTCGATGTTATTCTCGACTCGGCGGCAATGGGCGTGAACACGGTCGAGCGTGAGGGCGTTTCGTTCAGTCACCCTGCACGATTTGTCCTCGTCGGAACGATGAATCCCGAGGAGGGCGATCTTCGTCCTCAGCTGCTCGACCGCTTCGGTCTTGTTGTCGATGTCAAGGGCGAAACCGACATTGAAATGCGCACCGAAGTTGTGAAACGCTATCTTGAATATGAGCTTGACCCCGAAGCTTTTCTCGAACAATGGCGACCCGAGCAGGAAAAGCTCCGCAATAAAATAAGTGAAGCACAGAAGCTTCTCCGAAACGTGACCTACTCGGACGAAATACTTCGTCTTGCCGCAGAGATATCCGTTTCGCTCGGCGTTGACGGACATCGTGCCGATATTTCGATGATAAAAACAGCCTGCACCAATGCGGCTTATGAGGGAAGAGATCATGTTTCGGGCGAGGATATGAAGCTTGCGGCGGAGCTTGTTCTTCCGCACAGAATGAGGCGAAAGCCGTTCGAGGAACAGCGAATGGACATCAACTCCGTTTTTGAGATGATAGAAAGCCGTGAGGGAATATGATCCCGTACCCTTTCACCGCAATAGTCGGGCAGGATAGGCTGAAGCTTGCGCTTATCCTGAATTCGGTAGACCCTGCGGTCGGCGGTGTGCTTATCTCGGGCGAAAAAGGCACGGCGAAATCAACGGCTGTCCGTGCGCTGGCGGCTTTATCGGGACGAAAAACGGTCGAGATACCACTCAACGTCACCGAGGACAGACTTGTCGGAACGCTTGACCTCACCAACGCTGTGAACAGCGGCGAAAAACGCTTTGAAAAGGGACTTTTGTACGAAGCGGACGGAAATTTTCTCTATGTTGATGAAATAAATCTGCTCGGAACGCACATTTCGGGGATTCTTGCGGAAGTGATCGCTTCGCAGGAGAATATCGTGAGCCGTGACGGGATAGAGTATCGTCACCCCTGCCGATGCATACCGATAGGCACGATGAACCCCGAAGAGGGAACGCTCCGACCGCAGCTGCTTGACAAATTCAGTCTGTTCGTGAACGTTTCGGGCGAGGAAGATATCGATCTTCGCACCGAGGTCATACGCCGCAGGCTCGAATATGAGCTTGCTCCAGAAAGCTTTTGCGCAAAATTCAGACCGCAGGAAGAAAGGCTTGTACAGCAGATCTCCGATGCGAAAAAAAGGCTTGAAAAGCTTGATATTTCCGAGGAAATACTGCGGCTCTGCGCCCTCACGGCGAACAGCGCATTATGCGAGGGAAACCGATGCGAGATCATCCTTGCCGAAACTGCGAAAGCCTTGTGCGCTTGGCGAAACGGTGCGGAGGTTTCCGCCGATGATGTTTCCGAAGCGGCAAAGTTCGTTCTTCCGCACCGAATGAGGAACGCTCCGCAGGAGGAGAACGTTTCGCAGAATACGGAAACTCCCGACAGCGATAATTCACCCGAAAATACGGAGGATAGCCCTCAGACTGAAACCGAGCCGCCGCAGGATACCACCTCGCAGGAGGAAAATTCTGTCGAGCAGAGAGAAAAAGCCGAAGCCGCAGGAGATGAACTTCCGCTTTCGGCAGAGGGGATAAAAACAGCCGCAGGCAAAAACGGCGGCAGCGGAAAGCGAAGCAGGACCATAGCGAACGAAAGCAGCGGAAGATATGTCCGCAGCACAGTTCCGCACGGAAAATGCACCGATATTGCGGTCATTCCAACGCTCTGCAATGCCGCTTTGAATCAGCGTCAGCGAACGCCCGAAAACGGAATGAAGCTTTCGGTTTGCCCGTCCGATATCCGCAAAAAAATCCGCGAAAAGCGCACGGGTGCGACAATACTTTTCGCAGTCGACGCAAGCGGTTCAATGGGTGCAAAGCGGCGTATGCGTGCGGTAAAAGGCGCAGTAAAAGGACTGCTTTCCGAGGCTTACAGAAAGCGTGACCGTGTGGGAGTTGTGGCATTTCGTGGAAACGGTGCGCAAACCCTGCTTAACATAACGGGTAGTCCCGAGCTTGCACGAAAGTGTATGGACGGGCTTCCGACGGGCGGAAAAACTCCGCTTGCCGCAGGAATAGCGGCGGCGTGTGAGCTTCTCCGTGCCGAGCGTATCCGAACTCCCGATGCGCTCCAGTATCTTATATTGATCTCGGACGGGAAAGCGAACGTTCCGCTCCGCAGTGATGACCCCTTTGCGGACGCACTCGCAGCCGCCGAACAAGTCCGTTTATCGGGAGTTGGCGCAATGGTTCTCGACACCGAGAACAGCTACATAAGGTTCGGCTTCGCCAAGCAGATAGCCGAGCGAATGGACGCACAGTACATAAGCCTTGACGAAGTAACCGGCTCGGCTGTGGAAGAAAACGTCCGAAACTTTATTAACGAATGATCGCCGAAAGGCTTTCATATAAATTTATTTTTTGGAGGAAGAAAAAATGAAAAAGAAAATTCTTGCGATCGCTGTACTCGCAGCAGTAATGTCAATGACGGCTTGCTCATCAAATCAGGGCAGCACAACGACTGACAGCGAAACAACAACGCAGGCAGAGGTTCAGGCAGAGGAAACTCAGGCAGAAGAAACAGAAGCGGCTGAAACAGAAGCAGAAAGCGCAGCAGGTACAGACGTATTTACCGATGAAAACGGCGTTCTCACATACCTTGACACAGCTAACGCTCCTTTTGAGGGCGCAGGTCTTAAGATCACGGTTGACAAGGCAGCAAAGACTGTAAACTTCGTAAAGACCGATCTTGACGGAAACGAAACTGTTGAGTATTACAACTTCGATCTCAACAGCAACACAGTTGAGGAATACTACTATGTTTCCATGATGGGAACAGGCTTCTACTACACATTTGACCTTGCCGCAAACGAGATCGTAAAGGTTGAGGATTCCGAACACAACGATTCCACACAGAGCACAAAGGACAGCGGAAGGTATGACGGTGCAAACGACAGAATGAAGGGCGATGTTGAAGCTTTCCAGAATTATTTCACCGAAAACTATGGCGTTTCCATAGAAGATATGGTAAAATAAGCTATGGCAGAACAGTATATTTACCGCGGCGGACAAAAGCTCCGCTGCGGATATACGACGGGTTCGTGCGCCGCAGCTGCATCGGGTGCAGCTGCGGAAATGCTTATAAGCGGTGAAATATCGGAATTTTCGGAGATAATGACCCCAAAAGGAGTACTGTTAAAACTGGAAGTTCTTGATGCGGCTATAAGCACGGACTATGCGGAATGTGCGATAAAAAAAGACAGCGGCGACGATCCCGATATCACGAACGGGATACTCGTTTATGCAAAGGTCAGCCGAATTCCGCACGGCGTTGAGATAGTCGGCGGCGAGGGTGTCGGAAAGGTCACAAAAGCAGGACTTGACCAACCGATAGGCGAAGCTGCGATAAACTCCGTTCCACGGAAAATGATAGCGGCAGCAGTGGAAAAGACTGCCGAAATGCACGACTATCACGGCGGCTTTCGCATAGAAATTTCCGTTCCGAACGGCGAAGAAATTGCGAAGAAGACCTACAACCCACGAATGGGCATCGAGGGCGGCATTTCGATAATCGGAACGAGCGGCATTGTCGAGCCGATGAGCAATTCCGCACTTATCGATACGATACGCCTTGAAGAGCGAATGAGAAAAGCCGAGGGACACAATGCGCTCCTGCTGACGCTCGGAAATTACAGTGAAAATTTCATTCAGAAGTCAATGCCGTTTGCGCTTGAAAAGAGCGTGAAGTGCAGTAATTTCATCGGAGAAGCGATAGATTCGGCGCTCGAATACGGCTTTGAAAATATTCTTATCATCGGTCATATCGGAAAGCTCGTTAAGCTCGGTGCAGGAATTATGAACACACATTCTGCGCAGGCTGACGGCCGAATGGACGTGCTTGTGACCTGCGGAGTGCTTGCCGGAGCGGAAAGTGAAGCTTTGAGAAATATACCCGAATGTGCAACGGTCGATGCGGCGCTCGACATTCTGAAAGAACACGGATATATGGAAAAAACGCTTGATATCCTTGCAAAAAGAGCGGAATATTATCTTGACGCAAAGGTGAAAAATGCTGTAAATATCGGTGCTGTGATGTTCTCGGACAAGCATGGGATAACAGTCGAAACCTCCCGTGCCTGCGAGCTTATCGGAATAATTTCGGAGGAATACAATGGTTGATTTTGTTGGAGCCGGCTGCGGTGCGGCTGACCTTATAACCATAAGGGGGAAAAAGCTTGTCGAAAATGCGGACGTTTTGATCTATGCAGGCTCGCTCGTCAATCCCGAACTGACGGAATATGCAAAGGACAGCTGCGAAATATACAACAGCGCATATATGACTTTGGACGAAGTTATCGATGTGATGAAGAAAGCCGAAGCCGAGGGCAAAAACACCGTTCGGCTTCACACGGGCGACCCGTCACTTTTCGGTGCGATCCGTGAACAGACGGACAGACTGGACGAACTCGGGATAGAATATCGAATCTGCCCCGGGGTAAGCTCGTTCTGCGGCGCAGCAGCGGCGCTCAAAGCCGAATATACCTTGCCCGAGGTGTCGCAGTCGGTCATAATCACCCGAATGGCAGGGCGCACGTCAGTACCCGAAAAGGAGAGCCTTGAGAGCCTTGCCTCGCACGGTGCTTCAATGGTGATATTCCTGAGCGCAGGAATGACTGCCGAGGTTTCCGAGCGGCTGCAAAATGGCGGCTGCACGGCGGAAACTCCTGCCGCTCTTGTCTACAAAGCAACGTGGGCAGATGAAAAGGTCTGTCGCTGTACGGTCGGAACGCTCGCCGAAACTGCTGAGAAAAACGGCATAAATAAGACTGCCCTCATTGTTGTCGGCGACTTTCTCGGCGAGAACAGACACCTTTCAAAGCTCTACGACCCAAGTTTTGAAACGGGTTTCAGAAAGGCGAAAAAATGAGAGCCGCCGTTATTTCTTTCACGGAAAAGGGACGGATTTTGTCGCAGAAAGTCACTGATTTTTTGAACGAAAAAAACACCGCCGAACGCTTCTGTTTTCACACACACACCGATGAAAAATCGCAAAGCTTCGATGATGTTTATGCACTTTCCGCAAAGCTTTTCAACACCTGCGATGCACTTGTTTTCGTCTGTGCGAGCGGAATTGCCGTCCGTGCGATAGCTCCGCATATAAGATCGAAAGCAAGCGACCCTGCCGTTATCGTCATTGATGACTGCGAAAAATTTGTCATACCGCTTTTGTCGGGACACATCGGCGGAGCGAATCGGCTTGCGCAGCTTATCGCAGAAAATATCGGTGCAGTACCTGTGATAACAACGGCCACGGACGTTGGGGGACGATTTTCTCCCGACAGCTTTGCAAAGGCGAACGGGCTTGTTATCACTGACTTGGACGCATCGAAAAAGATAGCTTCGGCTGTCCTTGACGGCGAAAAAATCGGACTTCTGAGCGAATATCCGTGCGAAAATATCCCACCCGAAATCAGCTTAGACAAAGCTTGCAAGATCGGAATTTATATAGGCACTGACGATGAAAAAAAGCCGTTTGAAACGACGCTTTTTCTTCCGCCGAAAAATATCGTTGTCGGCATCGGCTGCAAAAGAGGAACATCGTGTGAAATGATCGAAGCACACGTTAAGGCTTGCTTTGAAGCTGCAAAAATTTCGGAAGAAAGACTTTGTGCGGCGGCAACGATAGATATAAAATCCGATGAAAAGGGGCTTCTTGAATTTTGCCAAAAGCGAAAAATAAGACTTCTGACCTATTCGGCAGAGGAGCTTATGAGCGTGAACGGTGACTTTGAAAGTTCTGATTTTGTGCTGAAAACAACGGGGACGGACAACGTCTGCGAGCGGAGCGTCGTTTGTTCGGGAGCAGATCCGATCCTGCCGAAAACTGCGGAAAACGGCGTAACTGCGGCACTCGGCGAGCTTCCCGTAAGCATAGATTTTGAAAGGAAAATGTTATGAAGCTTTATGTTGTTGGGTTTGGCTGCGGCAGCTTCGGCGGAATGACCGAGGAGGCTCGGCAGGCGATAGAAAGCAGCGATCTGATAGTCGGCTACAAGGTCTACACCGAGCTTTTGAAGCAGTTTTTTCCGCAGAAAGAATATTTTTTTACGGGAATGAGGCAGGAAAAAGAGCGTGTTCTGTATGCCCTTGAACAAGCGGCAAGCGGCAGAACGGTCTCGCTCGTTTGCAGCGGCGACAGCGAGGTCTACGGTATGGCAGGGCTTGCTTATGAGCTTTCGGCGAGGTTTCCGCAGGCTGATATCCGGACGGTCGCAGGTCTGACTGCGGCACTCAGCGGCGGTGCATTGCTCGGCGCACCGCTCACGCACGACTTTGCGGTGATAAGTTTGTCCGATCTGCTTACTCCTGCCGAAAAGATAGCGTTGAGATTGGAGTGTGCCGCCAAAGCGGATTTTGTCATTGCGCTCTATAATCCGTCATCGAAACAGCGCCCCGATCATCTTAAAAAAGCTTGTGAAATTGTCCTCAAATTTCGTTCTCCCGAAACCGTCTGCGGCTATGCGAAAAACATCGGCAGAGTCGGCGAAGGATACGGTATTTTGACGCTTTCGGAGCTTGCGGATTTTGAAGCGGATATGTTCACAACGGTTTTCATCGGCAACAGTCTGACGAAGATCATAAACGGAAAAATGGTAACACCGAGGGGATATGATGTCTAAAATTCTGATATTCGGAGGAACGACCGAGGGGCGGCTTCTTGCGGAATTTTGCGCCGAAAACAAAATTTGCGCTGATGTTTCCGTAACGACCGATTACGGTGCAGAGCTTCTCCCCGAGAGCGGCTGTATAAATGTGCTGAACGGAAAGCTTGACGAAGCGGAAATTTCCGCACTCATAAAAAGTCACGGCTATCAAACCGTAATTGACGCAACTCACCCTTATGCGACCGCCGCAACGGAAAATATCAAAGCCGCCTGCGCCGAAACGGGCAGAAAATATTACAGGCTTATCCGTGAAAAAAGCACCGATATTTCGGGCAGGACTTTCACGGATATGAACGGACTTATCCGATATCTCAACGGCAGCGAAAAGCGAATTTTAAGCACCCTCGGCAGTAAGGAGCTTCCTGCACTGACTAAAGTGAAAAAATATCGGGAGCGAATTTGTGTGAGAGTTCTGCCCGCTGAGGGGATAGAGGAACACTGCCGCTCGCTTGGATTTGCGAATATCATAGTCGGTAAAGGTCCTTTTTCCGAGGAAGAAAACATCGAACACATACGTCAAAGCGGTGCGGAAATTCTCGTCACGAAGGAGAGCGGAGCGGCAGGAGGTTTTCCCGAGAAAGCATCTGCGGCTAAAAAATGCGGTGCTGAATTTGCTGTGCTGCTTCGCCCTGCGGAAACGGGGAACACGCTCTTGGAAACGGAAAAAATTCTTTTGGAGAACAAACAATGGTAAGCATTATCGGAATCGGAATGGACGGCGAAAAAACGCTCACGGCGGAAGCACTTTCGGCAATAAAAAAAGCCGATATCCTTATCGGAGCAAGTCGAATGACAGCGCTGTTCGAGAGCCTTGGAAAGCCGACATTTTGCAGTTGGAGAAGCGAAGAGATAGCTGCATTTCTGCATAGTGAAAAGTACGAAAATGCGGCGGTGCTGATGTCGGGCGACTGCGGTTTTTACAGCGGTGCGGAGAAGCTTCTCGGACTTATCGGAGATATCGAAAACGAAGTAATAAGCGGGATTTCCTCGCCGGTTTATTTCTGCTCAAAGATAAAAAAGCCGTGGAAAAATATGAAGTTTGTCAGCCTGCACGGTGAAAATGCAAGCATCGTGCGAAACGTCAGACGTAACGAATTTTGCTTCTTTCTGCTCGGCGGAGAAATCACTCCTGCGAAGCTTTGTCAGCGGCTTTGCGAATACAAAATGAACGAAACCAAAATTTACATCGGCGAAAATTTAGCTTCGGAAAATGAGCGGATCTTTGTTGGAAAAGCGTCCGATTTTACCGATATTTCGCTTGGAAAGCTGACTGTTGCGGTCACGGAAAATCCCGACTTTGAAAAGGGGACAGCGGCAGGTATTCCCGATGAAAATTTCACCCGAGGAAAAGTTCCTATGACGAAATCGGAAGTCCGAAGCACGGTAATCTCAAAGCTTGAACTGAGCAGGAACGGCGTGTGCTGGGACGTTGGCTGCGGAACGGGTTCGGTGTCGGTCGAAGCGGCTCTGCAATGCTTTGACGGGAAAGTCTATGCTGTCGATAAGAACCCCGAAGCGGTCGAGCTGACCCGTGAAAATGCGCTGAAATTCGGCTGTGACAATATCGAGATCATAAGCGGAAGTGCGCCCGAAGAGTTGGTTGTTCTTCCTGTGCCTGACAGCGTTTTTATAGGCGGTTCAAGCGGCAAAATAGGCGGGATAGCCGACATTGCATTTGAAAAAAATCCGAACGCTGTTATCGTTGTGACGGTAGTTTCGTTTGAAACGCTGAATGACGCTGTTTCGGCGTTTGAACGGTATGAAATCGAACCCGAGATCGTTCAGCTTGCCGTTACAAGAACGAAAAAAATCGGCTCACACACGATGCTTTCTGCGGAAAATCCAGTGTTCATAATAAGAGGTAAAAAGCGATGAAAAGGATCATCATCGGCGGCACAAACAGCGGCTGCGGAAAAACGACAGTGACCTGCGCAGTCTTACAGGCACTCGTCAACAGAAAAATGTGTGTTGCATCGTTCAAGTGCGGTCCTGACTACATCGACCCGATGTTCCACGAAAAAATAATCGGCACATCGGCATTCAATCTCGACAGCTTTTTCTGCGATGACAACACGCTGAAATATCTGCTCTGCGAAAACGGCGGCGGTGCGGATATTTCCGTTATCGAGGGCGTGATGGGTTTCTATGACGGCGCAAACGGCAGAGGTTCGGCACACTCCGTTTCCGAAATAACCGAAACGCCTGCGGTCATTGTCATCGGCTGCAAGGGAATGAGTGACTCTATCGGTGCGGTTATGAAAGGCTTTCTCGAATACAAAAAGCCGAACAATATCGTTGGATTTATCTTCAACCAACTGCCCGAAAAGCTTGCGGAGAAAGCGGAAAGCCTTTGCCGTGAGCTTGGAACGGAGTATTTCGGGTTCATTCCAAGGAATGAGCTGATGTTTGAAAGCCGCCACCTCGGACTTGTTACGGCTGACGAGATTTCGGACATAAAGGAAAAATTATCACGGCTCGGCGAGCTTGCGGAGAAAAATCTGAAGCTTGATAAGCTGCTCGGATTTGCGGAAAGTCCGCTCCCGAAGTTCACCCCTCCGAGCCTGCCGAAAATAAGTGAGCACCCCGTTGTCGCAGTTGCAAAGGACAGTGCGTTCTGCTTCATTTATGCCGATAATATTTTACTTCTGCGAAAGCTCGGCTGTGAAATAGAGTATTTTTCACCGCTTTATGATAAAGCCGTTCCCGAAAATGCGGACGGGCTTATCATTTGCGGCGGCTACCCCGAATTATATGCGGAAAAGCTTGCGGAAAACAAGGCTATGCTTGAAAATATCCGTGAAATGATTCGGTCGGGGATTCCGACAATTGCCGAGTGCGGCGGTTTTATGTATCTTCACGAAACGCTGGAGGACAACGGCGGCAGCGAGCATAAGCTTGTCGGGATAATTGACGGAAAGGCTTACAAAACGCCGAAGCTGAATCGTTTCGGCTATGTGAAAATGGCCGCTCAAAGTGACAATTTGCTTTGCAAAAATGGCGAAGCTTTTCCTGCGCACGAGTTCCATTACTGGGACAGTACGAACTGCGGAGAAGCTTTTACAGCGAAAAAAACAGACGGTCGGAGTTGGAGATGCGCTCACGCAAATGAGAATTTGTACGCAGGCTTTCCGCATCTGTATTTTTATTCAAACATTGAAACTGCGGCAAACTTCGCACGAAAATGCGCCGGGTTCAAACGCTCAAAGGAGGAAAAATAATGGGACTTTTACATATCTACTGCGGTGACGGAAAGGGCAAAACAACTGCATCGCTCGGACTTGCGCTCCGTGCATCGGGGGCGGGAATGAAGGTCTGCTTTTTACAGCTTATGAAAGGCGGAGAAACGTCCGAACTTGCGCCGCTCAAAGCTTTGCCGAACATAAAGGTTATCCGCTGTGACAGGCACTATCCGTTTTTCAAAAATATGACCGAAGCGGACAAAAACGACATCACCGCCTGCCATAACAGCCTGCTTGAAGAAGCCTTCGGCGGCGGTTTCGATATGGTCATTGTCGACGAATTCAATGCGGCTTACAAATACGGACTTATGGATAAGAAACGTGCGCAGAAGCTTATTTTTGACGGCTTGGAAAACGCAGAAGTCATTCTCACGGGAAGAGACCCCGATGAAATTTTCATTGAAAAAGCCGACTATGTCAGTGAGATAAAGTGCGTCAAGCACCCTTACGAAAAGGGCATCACCGCACGAAAGGGGATAGAGTTTTGAACCTTGAATATGTTTTGCCCGAGGATATCGAGAAACGGAGCTTTCAGATAATCGAAAGCGAACTCGGCGGCAGGATCATTTCCGAAGATGTTAAACCCGTTGTGATGCGTGTCATTCACACAACTGCGGACTTCGACTATCTCGACAGCCTCTGCTTTTCCGAAAATGTTATGCAGACTGCGGAAAAGCTGCTGAAAAGCGGTGCAGTCATCGTCACCGATACGAATATGGCGAAGTCGGGCGTGAATAAGTCCGCACTGAAAAAGCTCGGCTGTGAGGTGATGTGCTTTATGTCCGATGAGGACGTTGCCGCCGATGCAAAGCGAAACGGGACGACCAGAGCGACAGCCTCTGTGGAAAAGGCGGCAAGGCTCGGAAAGCCTGTGATATACGCAGTCGGAAACGCACCGACAGCGCTCGTTCGATTAAGCGAAACTATTCGTGACAAGAGCTTTGTCCCTGCGCTTGTGATAGGCGTTCCCGTCGGATTTGTGAACGTTGTTCAGTCGAAAGAGCTTATAATGGCATCGGGAGTTCCTTACATCGTTGCAAAGGGAAGAAAGGGCGGCAGCAATGTTGCGGCGGCAATATGCAATGCGCTTTTGTATAAATTCGGCGGAAGATAAAAATTTGCCCGTATCTCCTGATGAGAAATCTGACTGCGCATCTGAAACGCTATGGTGTTTAGTATAATTCACTCGTTCAAATATCGTGATGGTTTTTTGAGGAGACCTTGATTTTTTTATGTAAATATGATAATATAAAACAGCAGAGAATTTCTGTTTGTTTTATGACCGTTGGTTAGCTTAGGCTAATATGCTGTCGGGCAGAATACTTTATATAAGAAAGGGATATCAAAAATGGGTGAAAAAATAACACTTTCGGGCGTTCCCGAAACCATGCTGCAAACGATCTATGCACGAGCAAAGGAGTCAAAAACGAGGGGCGCAATTTCGGATAAAAAGGCTGTCGAGATCATTGAAAAGCTCAATTACGATTTCTCACTCGCCGATAAGGACAAGGCAATGCATGACGGTGTTATCGCACGAACGATAGTCCTCGACAGGCTTACGGAAAAATATCTCGCAAAGTTCAAAAACGCAGTTGTCGTGAACATTGCCTGCGGTCTTGATACACGCTGCTATCGAATGAAGAATTATTCGCACTGGTATAACCTCGACCTGCCCGAAACTATTGAAGTCCGCAGCAGGATACTTAACCCGACCGATAAGATAACGCAGATACCAATGTCCGCAATGGACGACTGGGGCGGCAGGATCGCAGAGAAAAACGTTCCCACACTCATTATCATCGAGGGTCTGACAATGTACCTTTCCGAGAGCGATGTGAAGCAGATATTCGCAGTCATCGAAAAGAACTTTGAACACGCTGTTGTGCTTGTCGAAACAATGAACCCGATGGTCGCAAAGCGCATAAAGGAAAAATCCATAGAGGGCAGCAAGGCTAAGTTCACATGGGGCGTGAAGAACGGCGCAGAGCTTGACAAGATCATCCCGGGCTTCCGCTGCGTTGAGGAACACAGCCTTTGCGAGGGAATGGCAGTTTTCGCACCGATATATAAATTTCTTGGCAAAATAAAATTCGTAAGCAATATTTCCAACAAGATAATCGTTATGGAGAAGGTCAGCCATTCCTGACCAACCGACAGACAAGCTTTATGAAATATCCGGTCAAAGTGAAAAAAGGGAGTGAAAAAATGTCATACATATCTGATACCGAACCGAGGCTGCTCGGATGCAAAACAAAAACGCCGCTTTCTTTTTCGGTTTGCGGACAGCTCATAAGTCCGTCGGGATTTATACATCACCGCCGCCGTTTTGACGAGAACGTTCTTATAATGGTAACGGAGGGCAGTTTGTACATTACTGCGAACGGTACGGAACGCACTGTTTCCGCAGGGCAGTATATTTTGCTTCTGGCAGGTGAGGAACACTACGGATCACGTTCTGCAGAGGGGAGGCCTTCCTACCTTTGGACGCATTTCCATGCGGACTGCGGCTTTGAAACGGCTGATGCCGGGAATACGGGCGAATACACATATCTTCTTCCCGAAACGGCGGCGTTTTCTTCATCGGGACGTACTGCGCAGCTGTTTCATCAGCTTATGGATATGTCCCTTGATGAAAATTCATACACACGGAGTATGCCCGATTATGCTATGAGCCTGCTTCTTATGGAGCTTTCTCAGGAACATTTCCGAAACGGCTGTACACAGGAGCTTCCGCCGCTTGTGATCTCGGCGAGGGAATGGATCAACAATCACTATTATCTTACCTTTGAGGTCTCGCAGCTTGCGGATGCCCTTGGCTGCAGTGCGGAGTATCTCTCTTCCGTTTTCAAGCGGAGCATGGGCGTTTCTATCGTCCGATACACGAACAAAGTCAGAGTCAGGACGGCAAAGACACTTCTTTCAAATTACGGTGCAACAATAAAAGAAACCGCATTTTCATGCGGTTTCACAGACGAAAAATATTTTATGAAGGTGTTCAGGGTACTCGAGGGCATGACCCCGACTGAGTACAAACATTCATTTGAACGGAGAAATATTAATTAGTGCTTTTCTTTGTGAAATAAACTGTGTATTTTTCATCGGTTATGTCATAAAGCGGCACAAGGTCAAAGTTCTCGGGCTGGTTCAATGTTCTGTAAACGCTCTGCTGCCACGGGAACGTGCTGTAGGTATGCTCGGTGGTGTAAGTGAGCGCACTTTCGGGAGAGCTGTCATTCATATATATTCCGCAGTCCTTGCCGCAAAGTCCGGCAAGAACGATCGGACCCTCCGAAAAGGCTGTGAGCTGCGGCATATCGGGGAGCGAGGACGTTGAGAGCGCAGCAGGGAAGTATATATTTACCGTATCATTATTCCAGGTGCGGTCAAAGCTGATAAATCCGTTTTCAGCCTTTTTGTCACAACGTTCGCCGTTGATATAGATCTCAGGTTCGCCGTCAGTCCAGCTCGGGACACGGAGAGAAAGGGTGAACTTTTCGGGGGCGGCGGCATTTACATTGAGCTTTATATACCAGCGGGACATTCTGCTGTCATCGTGTTCGTCAAAGGACGCACCGTCGTTGTAATACTTCATATCAACGCTCTGTGTAACGGTGACGTTTTCGTTCTTTTTGTACTCGGAATTGATATACTGTGCTGTGATAAGCCGGTCGCCGTCCTCATACCAGCAAAGCTGCGGATAGATAGTATGAGCCTGAACGGTCGTGCCGTGGCAGCACCAGAAATCGTGGGTCTTGCTGCCCCATTTTTTTGTACTGCCCGATCTCATCGGGAGAAAATATGCAGGCATACCCGTGAACTTGTTCTGCTGTGCAAGAAAACCGTTATAAAGGTTTTTCTCAATATAGTCAAGATACTCGCTTTCACCCGTGAAACGGAAGAGGTAGTCGGCAAGGCGTACCATATTGTAGACCGTGCAGAATTCCTGTGTGCGCTCGCCGATGAACATTCCGAGCTTGTGAGGCGGTATCCAGAATTCGCCCGAGTTCTGACCGCCCGTGCAGAATGACTCTCTGTCGCTGACAGCGCATTTCCAGAAAAGCTTTACAAGACCGAGCCAATTTTCATCGCCCGTGATCTCATACATTTTTGCGGCACCGTGCGCCCATGGGATACTTGCGTTCGCATGGCAGTTGGAAAGCGGATCGCCGTTGTCGGCGAGCTTTTTGTAGATAGACGGGTGAGAATATTTATTGGCGAGGGTAAGGTATTTTTCGCTGCCCGTGAGCTGATAAAGTCCTGCCCAGACTTCGAGCATACCGCCCTCCTCACCGCTGTAAACGGCGTGTGGGTTTTTATTTTCCATTTCCGCTGTCCAGTCGATGTACCAGTCTGCGGCATTGTCAAGGATAGAAAGAGCTTTTTCGTTCCTTGCGTACATTGCACTGTGGTAAAGTCCGAGCAGAGTCTTGTGCATTGTATACTGCGGCGACCAGATATACTCGTTGTTCGCAAGCTTATCAAAGTATTTTTCGGGTATCGAGCCTATCCATCTTCCGCCGTTGAGTTTCTGACAGCGTTCAAGCTCGTCAATTATAATGTCAAGCTTTGCTTTAAGTTCACGGTCATTGTTTTGGGCGATGAGCATTGATGCTGCGGAAAGCCAGTGTCCGAGGAAGTGTCCTCGCAGCTGACAGGTGGGGGATTCCCAGCCGAGGTGCATCTCGGTAACGTCACGGTCTGTTCTTATTCCTGCTTCAAGGTAGAAATTCTGCAGGAGATCTTCTGTTTTAAGCTCCATAAGATAAGCTCTGTTCACGTCAGCCCGTTCCTTGAAAAGTCCCGGGAGAAGACGGGCATTTTTTGCGTTTATACTTGTTGGCATAGGCTTTACCTCCGTAATTGATAGGATAAAAATCGGAAACATATTGATCTTTACATATTATACAGCATCATAGTCCGTTTGTCAGTAGATAAAGAGAAAAAAAGGTGGAAATTTCTTTGATTTTATAATTTTTCTGACTTCCGAACGAACGGGTGTGTTTTTTTGTCGGCAAGTTCTTCGGACTACGTTCACCCGTTGAAACAATGTATATATTTTTAGATGTGACCTTGATTTTATGTGAATTGTATGTTACAATTTATCTGAAAAATTACAATTTTTGATATAAGGAGGTATAGCTTATGCCGCATTCATCTGGAGGAGGCTCTCACAGAGGCGGTTCTCACAGCAGTTCGCACAGATCCCGCCGTTCGGGTTCAGGGTCAGCGCCGAGACGGCACGTCCGCTCGTCCTATTTTTCGGGTTCAAGGAGATTTGTGTATTTGCACAGAAATACGCCGACATATATTTATGCCGACTATGATATAACAAAAAAGCGCAGTCCGCTGCGTTTTCTGATGCTGATATTCTACCTTCCGTTCATATTGGGCATAGGTCTTATAATGCGTGGAACGATACTGCCGCCGCAGAAGATTTCGGCTGACTATAATACCGCTGTGGTCGTGAAGGACGGGATAAATGTACTCGATGATACGGAAAGGCTGAAAAGCTCGCTTGAAAATTTTCTGGACAAAACCGGCATCACACCTGCGGTTTTTACGGTCTGCAATGAGGAATGGCAGGAAAAATACGATTCACTTGAAAATTATGCCTATGATCTTTATGTGAATTCTTTCCGTGACGAAAAGCACTGGCTGATAGTTTATTCCGAGCCGAAAATGCCCGATGACGATTTCAGCGACTGGTACTGGGAGGGTATGCAGGGCGATGACACGGACAGCATACTTACCGTAAATACGGCGGACAGCTTTACTTTGCGGCTCCAGCATCTTCTTACCGACAGATCGGTTTCGGTAAATGATGCGCTGTGCGATTCATTCGATGAGCTTTCCGACAGGATAATGAAAGTAAAGATCGACCCGACAGCTATTCTGATACTGATGATATTTGTCGGATTTATCGGCGTTCATGCGTATCTTATGGTTTTCCACGACCCTAACAGAAAGTACAGAAATGCGGTGGAATGTCCGATAGAACAGCCTGCGGAGGCGTTTCACGAGGAGAAGTGCCCTTACTGCGGTGCGTCTTATATGTCCGGAAGAGATACACGCTGTCCGAGCTGTCAGGCGCTGCTTGAAATATCGGATAAAAAAGAGAGCTGATCTCCGATGCTTTCGGCAAAGGACTGCCTTGACGGAAGGACTGTTTCGGTAGACAATTGCTCTTTTATAATGATCATAATATATTTTTTATGATTTTTTAATAAATTTCTCAGAAAGTAACGAAAAAGCCGATTTTACTGTCCCAAAATATGGACAGTTGTGTATCTTTTGAATAATTTAACAAAACAAGGGACGTTTTTTGTCAATATATCGGTTATAATTGAGCAAAAAAAGGATTGAAAAAATGAATATATTGTGATATAATAGTAATATGTTCAGTATGCACTGTGCTTTAGCGGTGTAATACTGTAAAATCAAGCCTTTGACATCGGGGATATTTTTGTCGGGGCAAAATCAAGAAAGGAATGGTCATAGAAGTATGAACGGTACAATGAAAAAGCGCATTGTTGCAGGTCTTCTCGCACTGGGAATGATCCTTTCCCCGTCGGGTGCAGGTCTTACAACAATACCATCGTTCGCTGAAACCAGCGCAAGTGCTGAAGCCGGAAACGGCAGCACAGACGGCGATGAAACCAAAGAGGGTGACTCTGATTCTGACGGCGGTGAAACCGATCCCGAAGATGAAGACGGCAGCACCGATAACGGAGAGGACAGCTCCGACAACGGTGAAACCGACCCTGACAGTGATGAAAATGACAGCGATGAAGACAAGACGGAAGGAACTGCCGAAGATGCGGCAGCTGACGAAACAACTGACGGAAATAATTTACTCAATGCCTCAAACACGGAAATAATAGGAACGACCGACGTTCTCGAAAAATACGGCGATGAGGTACTCCCAAACTATATCATTGTCAACAGTGATATATTTGGTCTTCCCGAAGGCTTTGAGATCAGCGAAAACCTTTCGGTAAATTCCTATAAGCCGACAATTTATTCATCGTCCGAGGGCTACAATGCGCTTAACGCAAAGCAGAAAAAGGCATATGAAACGCTTTTGGCTCGTGCTGAAGAAATTGATTCCAACGAAGAAGATTATGGATATATATATACATATACATATAATGACGGTTCGACAAACACCGCTTACTATTTCGGCAAAAACTTATCGAAGAATTCCGATTATGTATATCCGAAGGATCTTCAGGGATATGTATTCTGCGAACCGGGTACTTCGTTCAATGATATCTGGACAGCTTACAACGCATTGACGTATGATAATCCGCAGCTTTTCTGGTTCGGTCATGCAATGCAGGGCTATAACTTCAGAAATTCGAGCGGCAAGGTATATTGTGCCGTTGTTATGGAAACTGAAGTTCCCGATTATGCGAACGGCGAAAAGCGTCAGGCTGCTAAAACAGCCCTCTATGAAAAGATCGATAAGATCGTTGACGGTGCAGCGGTTTATGCAAACGGCTACAGTGCAGAATGGTATATCCATGATTACCTTTGCAAAAACACCATCTACGATCCCGAACTTGGCAAAAGCGGCGAAAGTCCTTTCGACCATGACGTGACGGGACTTCTTCTTCACGGCGTATGCGTATGTGAATCCTACGCAAAATGTACACAGCTCCTTATCAATGCTGTTACGGAAACATACGATCTCGGCGACCTTGAAGTAAGATACGTTGTTGGTATGGCTTACGGCTACAACGGCAAGAGCTATGTCCGCATGGGCGGTCACGCATGGAACCAGATCAGAATTGACGGTCAGTGGTATAACCTGGACGCAACATGGAGCGATGTTGAACCAAAGTATCAGGCGACTTTGGGTGACTATACTTACGATTTCTTCAACGTTACCGATGACCCGTTCACAAAGGAACACCACGCTTTTGAGGGTTATTCCAAAATTTACTCCACAAGCAAGTGTACCTCGACCGATTATTCCTATGACAATCACGATGACAACTATGTTCTCGAAGAGGATGTAAAGTTCACTGTAAGCGTTGACGGAACTGTAGTTAACAAGACTGCGACCGTCGAGGCTGCTATCCATTATATCAGCAGACTTAAAAACACAAAGGCTGATTATGTCATCAAATTTGTAGGCGATGAAAGTGACAGCTCTGTTGTCATTTCCCAAAATGTAACGCTCGAAAATGCGAAGTCTATCACTTTTGACAGCATATCAACTACCACTTCTTACATCAAAGCAACTTACAACTTCACAAACGGCTTTACAGCTAACTGTGACGTTATCTTTGACTCAAAAGCAATTCTTTCCAAAAAGGTAACCGCTGCAAAAGCGACTGTTACAGTCAATAATGTATGGATCGCATTTGATAAGGACTCCGAGATAAACCTCAAGTCACTTGTTCTTAAAGGAATTTCAGCATCTGTTGATAATAACGGCGCAAAGAGCATCGATCTTGGCAATGTTACAGCAACAACTGAAGAATATGCTGCACTTGACCTCGTGTCCGATGCAACTATCGGTACGGTCACAGTAACCGGCGATTTGGATCTCCGCGTTAAAAATGGTGCAAACGTAACTATCACGGGCAAGGTCACCTGCAACGGTACTGCAAAGATCAACCTTGTTCTTGCAGATACTCTCGTTGGCACAAAGATAGGAAGTATCGCTGCTGAAAACGGCACAACTATCATAAATGCAAAGACAGCTCCTGCGACCTGCTTTAAGTCGGTCTATGTACCCGATACGGTTGAAGACGGTCAAATAATCCCCGGCAAAGAAAGCGATACAGTAGCGTATGCTGTTTATAAGGTAGGCACAGAAGTTAAGGTAACAACGCCGAGAGTTCATGTTCAGTTTATGGACGAGCCGACGGTTATAGGTTCTTTCGCAACATTCGATGAGGCTGTTGCAGCTGTCAACGCTGACAAGAACCTTGCAGGCAAGTCTATTTCTATTCTGCTTGCTGATGATGTTGAAACAGCAAAGATGACAATGCCTTCAAAGGCAGGTCTTGTTTATATCAGCTCTGTCGGCGGCGGTCCTGAGGGATGCACGATCACTGTTGATGCAGACACAGTAACATTCCCGACCGAAGTTCGTATAGATACAGTCAATATCACAACAAAGAGTTCAAAGGGACTTACGATCTCTGCGGCAAAGGATCTGCTTGTTTCCAATTTAAAATCAGCTGATCTCAAAACAATCAAAGGTACTGCAAAGGGAACTTTGAGAGTTGAAACCAATATGGCTCCATGCGCTGTCACAGGCTTCGGCACAATGCATATCAGTGCTGACCTTGACTGCGGTACGATCAATGTCGGAAAGCTTCTTATAGGCGACTGCAAGCTCAACGTTAAGAACGCCGGTTCTTCCGTTACTGTAAAGGATATTGAAGGCCTGCATGACGATGCTGCTATTGTTTATGACAAGAACACAAAGCCTGTAACAGTAACAGGAACAGCAAAGGGCAGCATCACTGTAACGACAGAAAACGCTGACGGATTTACAGTAGGACAGAAGATCATCACAGCCAAGACAGCCGATATGTCCGTATTCAAGCTTGATGAAGAAAAAGTCAAATCAGAAAAGGAGAACGATAACGGCTATACTCTTACCAGAAAAGGCAGCGACCTCTGCGTTGGCGAAGTTGTAATGAGTGTTGAAATAACACATGATGTTTCTGAACTTAAATTCGCATCATGGACGGATGTTGTCAGCACGATCGAGTCAAGAAAGGCAGCACTGGGTTACGAACAGCCTTACGTGGTAACACTTCTTGACAACGTTAATGTCGGAACATTCAAGATGCCAAAGGCAGGCACATACAGCGAGCTCACATTCAAGGGAGCAAAGGTGCTTTCGTTCACAGGCAATATCACACTTACGGGCAATACAACATTTGATAATGTTATCCTTGCAAGTGTAAAGAAAGATAATAAAACCAATAAGTACACGGGCGTTGCATATAACATTGCGGCAGGTAAAAATATTCTCACACTTAAAGGCTTGCTCTTTCATTCATTTGTAATTGAGGGCATTGTTGACAGCAATGCGGCTAATGCAGGTCTTGCAAACATTACTTCAAGCGGCAGGGTCAACCTTGACGAGTCTAAAGTAAACGGCAATGTTACAGCAAACGATCTTTATATCTCTCATGCTGAAATCAAGGGTTCTGTAACAGCAACAGATATCATTCTCGACGAGATCGACTACGATATAGCAGTTCCGAATGCAGGCTATTCCGAAAAGGCAGCAAATTCGTTCGTAAGTGATAAGCTTGACGTCAGAGCTGATGTTATGGTCGGCGGCAATTTCACTGCAAAGGCATTGCTCGAGATCAACGAGTCGCTCGCAGTAAAGGGCACATTCTCCGCAGTGGGTATCGAATCTCGCGGAGAAGACGCAAAGCTTTACCTCTATGAGAGCAAAAAGCCTGCGGATATCGGCAAGACAGGTTTTGTGGGCAATAAGACAGTTAAACTTGTTCTTCTTGACTCCGAGGGCAATACTCTTGAACTCAAAACTATCAAAACTATCGCAAATATCAAGGGCAAATACGCAGATCACTTTATCCCTGTTAATGAAAACATTGACACAGATGAGCAGGAAGTCGGCTACTACATTGTTAAGTCCGGCACACAGCTTATCGCAAAGCCAAAGAACACCGATAACCTTATCAAGGTAAGCGTTAACGGCAGGATCGGCTACTATGACAGCTATGACAGCATCATCAAGGACATTAACACAGTTGCAGACTCCGAGGCAGTATATGAAATTTTCTTCGGCGAAGAAGTTGAACTTTCAAAGCTCACTCTTCCGGGAGCAAAGAAGTACAAACAGCTTATTTTCGCTGGTGAAGGCAAATCGGCAACTATCAAGACAAACAGTGACCTTACTCTTACGGGCAACTTCACGATCGGCACCAATGTTACTATTAACAAGCTTGACAAGAACAATGAGATCGTTCCTATGAATGTCAATGCAGGCACTTATGCCTTTGTTTGCAGCGGCAAGATCTCATACAAGGACAACGCAAACAACTTCGGCAAGCTTTCAGGCTCGAAGAAGAGCAGCATTACGCTCAAAGGAACGAATGTAGTTTACACATCCGTTGCCGCAGACAACATGGAGCTCAACGGCACACTTGAACTCGTTGGCAAAGCACCTCTCACACTTACAGGCAAGCTCACTTCATTGGAATCGGACGAGTTCGCTGCAACGATCAAGTATGCTTTCGCAAACGCATCAAAGATCAAGTTCGGCACGATCTACAAAGCAGGACTTGAGCTCGTTTCCACAGACAATGCATCGATTTCCGAAGGCACATATCTTGCAAACATTACATGTGCAGTTCTCGGCGGCATCGCAGTATCTTCCGGTGAAAATACTGCCTACGCAATTCGTTCGGGCAATAAGCTTATCGCAGGTTCTTACGATAATACAATGCTCGTTATGAACGAGAATGTTCATGCAGGCTGCTACTACGATACATTTGAAAATGCTATCGCAGGCATCACAGCTGCAAACGATCCGGAGGCAATTTACAAATTCTATATCCTCGATAACGCAGGTACAGTCAAGGTAAACAAGCTCACAATGCCTGCTGCAAAGAAGTATAAGTCGATCGAATTCACAAGCAGATTTACAGGCAGTGTTACTGTTGAAACGACATCTGACCTCGTTCTCACAGGTGATACCACAATTAATTCGGGCATTTCTATCAACAAGGTAAAGAACGGTACTATCGTTCCTATCAGCATCAACACAGGTGCATACACATTTACCTGCAAGGGAACACTTTCCGATAAGGACAGCAAGGTATGCAATATCGCAAATATCACAGGCAAGGGCAGCGCAGTATTCGATGAAAATATTGCAGTTAATATCAGCGGCAATGTAAATGTTGGTTCATTCACGATTTCTTCGGTTGTTACACTTTCCGAAAAGTCAGGTTTCACCTGCGCAAAGCTCGTTCCGGAAGGCGGTAAGCTCGTTTATGCCGAAAAGAACGCTGCAAAGGTCAAACTCGGTAATATCGAAAACACCGGAAAATCTATCACATTCCCGATGCTCGGTGAAGGCAAGTATCTTGCAGCGATCACAGGTGATTTCCCAGACGGAACAATTCGTTTCGGCGTGAAAGGTGCTGAAACAGAACTCGATGTACTTTACGCAGCAGTCCGCAAGGGCAATAAGATCTATATCAGTTATAGATCCGATGCTGTTATCGTGACTTGCGCATCTAACGGATCCGCTACAAAACGTGCATACAGCTCACCCGAGGACGCTCTTGCAGATATCACAAGGATCAACGATGCGAATGCAGGATTTACAATCCGTCTTACCGAGAGCTGGTCACCTAAATCGATCAAGTTCCCTGCAAAGGGTAAGTATTCGGTTATTGAGTTTGTTGTTTCCCGCGAAGTAGATAGAATTTATATCACAGTTTCTTCCGATATCACTCTTACCGGCAACCTTGTTATTGGCAATAATGTAACACTCAGGAAAGCAAAGGGAACTCTTAAGATCACAGCACCAAAGGGTTCAGGTTTCAATGCTGAGGAAGAGGGTAACGGCAAGATCGAAGGCACAGGCGCAATCGTGTCATAAGACGTAACTATCTGACAGCGTGGTTCTGACGATTTATACTAAACAACAATTAAAAACTATACAATATAGTTTTATTGGTGTTTGGTATTATCACCGCAGCGGATGAAAATCCCGCTGCGGTGATTTTTTTATCTGGATATTAACAAACAGCTTGACAAAAATTAAGAAAAATGATATAATAACCAAAAGTCAAAGCTCTTTGCACTGCAATTTTTCTACAGTACGATCTGAACAGACGGGAGCATTTTGCTCCGAAGTCGGGTCACAACAGTGACAGTGGTGTTCTTCACTCACGGGACAGTAGTAATAATTACCGGTTCCGTGGGTATTTTTGTATCTGCGGGCCGTTTTTATCGGAGGTATCATTATGATCGGAAAAGCACCCCCTTCATACGGAACTGATCCTGAAAAGGACGCCGTAAAGGTTTCTATGGTGAGCATTGTCGGAAATATCGTGCTTTCGCTCTTTAAGCTGATCGCAGGTATTATCGCAGGCTCGGGCGCAATGATAAGCGATGCCGTACATTCCGCATCGGACGTTTTCAGCAGCATTATCGTCATAATCGGAGTTAAGATATCCGCCCGTGAGTCGGACGACGATCACCCTTACGGTCATGAGCGGCTCGAATGTGTCGCAGCGATAGTTCTTGCTGTTGTGCTGCTGATAACGGGACTTTTTATCGGTCATACAGCCGTTGAAAATATCACTTCGGGCAATTTCAGTGAACTTGAAGTTCCGGGGATTCTTGCGCTTATTGCGGCAGTGGTTTCTATCATTGTCAAAGAGTCAATGTTCCATTACACGAAATATTATGCGATAAAACTTGACTCGGGCGCTGTTATGGCTGATGCGTGGCATCACAGGAGCGATGCGCTGTCCTCGGTCGGTGCGCTGATAGGAATTGCGGGAGCACGAATGGGTATGCCCGTTCTTGATCCGATAGCAAGCCTTGTGATATGCGTTTTCATTGCAAAGGCGGCTTATGACATTTTCAAGGACGCCGTTGGCAAAATGGTCGATCATTCCTGCGATAAAAGCACGGAAAAGGCGCTTAAGGAATGTGTTCTTGAACAGGAGGGCGTCAGGGGCATAGATATGCTTTCGACCCGTGTTTTCGGCAGCAAGATCTATGCTGATATCGAGATAAGCGTTGACGGTGATGAAACACTCCGTGCAAGCCATGCGATAGCGGAAAATGTCCACAGTGCGATCGAGCGGGATTTCCCGAAGGTAAAGCACGTTATGGTACATGTGAATCCTGCCGATGACGCTGATACATAAAAACAGGAGAATTTCGGAATGTACAGTATTCTGATAGTTGATGATGACTATTTTTTTGGCGTAAGATATATGAATATGGAAATATGGGGAAAATTCGGCTTCGAGGTCGCTGCGGCGGTGCAGACCGAGCGGCAGGCTGCCGATTTCCTCAAAAAGAACGGTGCCGATCTCGTTCTGACGGAGGTGAACCGCCCTCAGCTTGACGGGATAAGGCTTGCGCAGGAGATAAAGCGGCTGTACAGCGGCACTTGCGTCGTGTTTTTCAGCCAGCGCCCCGATTTTGAAACAGCACGAAAGGGAATGAGGCTGGGCGTTCTCGACTACATATTGAAACCCGTGGACGAAAGGGAGCTTTCGCAGATGCTTTCCAGGGTAAAGGCTCGGCTTGATGCCGAAAAAGGTGATGTTTTGTGCGAGCAGGCGGAAAATGTCCTCAAAAGCATCGGAAACGGCTCGGGAAGCAGGTTTATACGCACGGTTTCGGCGTATTTGTGCGATAATATCTATCGATTCGTGACGATGAGCGATGCTGCCGAGTTTATGAACCTCAACAAAGATTATTTCGGAAAATGCTTCATAAAAGAATCGGGGATAACGTTCGGCGAGTTTTACAGCCGTCTGCGCATAGAGTTTGCAAAGTCGCTTTTGAAAAAGGGAACGCTCCGCAATTATGAAATTTCCGAAAAGCTCGGTTTCGGCGACCCCGATTATTTCACGAAAAAATTCAAGGAAGTGACGGGAATAACTCCGTCCGAATACAAGGCTTCTATAAAATGACCGTAGAAAAAGCGTATTATTGAAAAATGTTGCACAAAATCAAGCAAAAGCTCGTAGCTATTGAAAATAGCTTTATATGGCTTTTGCGCCGATTTTTTGTCTATACTTTGATTAAAAATTAGTATTATACTAAACACCATTTAAAATTTGGAAAAAATCAAGCCGATAATCTCGAATATATTGGATTTCGGCGCAGATTTTTTTCTTTATTTTATTGGTGTTTAGCATTATAGTTGAATAAGATATACAGCCGCCTGCAAACAACGCAACGTTAGAGTTTGCAGAGCGGCTTTTATATCCAATAGAAAAGTGAAAATCTATGTAAAGCCACGGTAAAGTAAGTTTTTGGAAGATATGCGCAGAGTGAGAGGCGAAATATCGTAAATGCGATGATCTTTTCAAAAAAGACTTCATTTTATCGGTTTAAAATGTAAGTAAACACGGGATAAATGCTTGTAAAATCCGTTGACTTCGGCTCTCTGCGGTGATATTATAAGCCCGTAAGTTCAAAACGACTACAAATAATTTAAGGAGCGAATCCAAAGATGAACAAGAAAAAGATACTTACTTCTGTCCTCGCAGGCATAATGAGCCTTTCCGTTCTGGCAGGCTGCTCAAGCTCAAACGGAGATTCGGCAGCTTCTGCTTCTGTGCAGGAAAAGACAACAGCCGAAGCCGCTTCGGCAGACACGACAGCTGACAGCACTGACACTTCATCAGAAAATGTAACACTTGATATGTACTTCCCCGTTTCCGTAGGCGGCGGTCCTGACGTTCTCATCAGCAAACTCTGCGATGAATTCCACAAGGAATACCCGAACATCACCGTAAACCCTGTTTACGCAGGAACCTATGCCGAGACGCGTACAAAGGTCCAGGCGGCTATAAAGTCGGGCAACACACCTGCTATCGCACTCATGTTCTCGATCGATCTTTATTCGCTGCTTTCAATGGACGCAATTTATGACTTTGATACTTTCGCAACATCGGACGAGGACAAGGAATGGTTGAACGGATTCTATGACGGATTTATGGAAAACAGCCGCTGCGGCGATCTCACATACGGAATCCCGTGGCAGAGAAGCACGATTATCCTTTACTACAACCAGGACGCTTACAAGGAGGTCGGACTTGACCCCGAAACACCGCCAAAGACATGGGCAGAGCTTGAAGATTATGCTCAGAAGCTCACCAAGGTCGAAAACGGCGTGACAACAAGATACGGTATCCAGATCCCCTCTGACAAGGCAGGCTATGCTTACTGGATGCTTCAGACATTCTGCAACCAGCAGAACGGCTTCAACCTTATGAATGATACGGGCACAGAGGTCTACTTCAACGATCCGAGAACCATTAAGGGACTTAACTTCTGGAAGAGCCTTTCCGACAAGGGTTATCAGGCTCCCGGCACAACAGCTTGGTCAACAACACCTACCGACTTCCTCGAGGGCAAGGCAGCTATGATCTACCACACAACTGGCAACCTCACAAACATCAAGAAGAACGCAACATTCGACTTCGGCACAGCAATGCTTCCTGCCGATGAATCCTATGGCTCACCAACGGGCGGCGGAAACTTCTACCTCTTCAAGAACGTTCCCGAAGAGCAGACACAGGCAGCTTACACATTCATCAAGTGGATGACGAGCGACCCCGAAAGAGTTGCACAGTGGAGCATCGACACGGGTTACGTTGCAACAAGACCCGAAGCCTATGAAACAGAGCGTATGAAGAACTACACCGCAGATTTCCCGCAGGCACTCGTTGCAAGAGATCAGCTTGAATACGGTCACGCAGAGTTCTCCGTTTACGATCAGGGCAGCGTTCAGGATATCCTTGACACCGCTGTTGAAGCTGTAATGACAGGCTCGATGGATGCAGAAACAGCAATGCAGCAGGCTCAGGAGCAGGCTGACGCTATCCTCGCACAGTATAAGTAAAACCTCCTTTCTCTGAAATTCTTCTTCAATAGATCGGAAAGAGTAACGTCACCGAGCGGTATTCTTTCAAAAGTTCGCAGATCGATACTGCGAGTTTCAAATGATTCCCCTTTTTGAATTTTTCATAATCTCTCCTTTTTGGGAAACGCTGATAATTGCTACGGTAGAAATTACCGCGTCAATGTCGGCGTTTTCTGCAAAGTATTACACTTTTTGAAAGTTGGTCGATATATGTCAGAAAAAACTCTCGGACGCACGAAAAAGCCGAAAAAGGAAAAGATCGTTCTCACAAAAGCCGACAGAAAACGCAAAGTCAGGAACTCCTTTATCGCTTATGCAATGCTTTTGCCTGCGTTCATATTTCTTGTAATGTTTACGCTTTATCCGATAGGAAACAGTATATGGTCAAGCTTTTTCAAGGACAACCTTTCGGTCATAACTCCGCAGTTCATCGGCTTGAAAAACTATACGGGACTTGCAAAGGACGCTGTTTTTATACAGTCGTTCAAAAATAATCTGCTCATCGCCGCAGTGAACGTTCCTGTGAGCATCGCGCTGTCGGTCGCAATGGCTGTTTTCACAGACAAGATACGCTTCGGCAAAGGCTGCGCACGAACAGCGTTCTTTTACCCGACTATCCTGCCGATGGTCGCAGTTGCGAATATTTGGCTTTTCATCTATACGCCAAGCTACGGACTTCTCGGACAGCTCGGTTCGAACCTGCGTGTGCTTACCGACCCGAAAACGGCTATATGGGGCATTATAGTGATGCTTATCTGGAAGCAGGCAGGCTATCTGATGATATTTTATATTTCGGGTTTGCAGGGCATCTCGGAAGAACTGTACGAAGCCGCAAAGCTGGACGGTGCTTCACCTCTGCAGGTATTCCGCTCGATAACATGGCCGATGCTCCGCCCGACGACGATATATGTTTCGATAATCTCACTTACGAACGCTTATAAAATGGTAGATCACCTTTACATTATGACAAAGGGCGGTCCGAACAACACCACGAATATGCTTCTCTACTACATTTTCCAGACGGGCTTTGACTTCTGGGACGCAGGCAGAGCCTCTGCAATGACAGTCGTTCTTGTAGTTATGCTGCTCATTATCACGGGCGTTCAGTTCTTCGCACAGGACAGAAACACCTTTTACAGTTAAGGAGTAAAATTTTATGTCAAATGAAAAAACAGCGGTAAAGCCGCTACCGATACGCATTTCGGAGCATTGGCACGAAATGAGAGCTGAGCGTGAAGCGGAAAAGGCTCAGCCGATGAAGAAATTCGAGGTAACGCCGTTCGTTGTGATATCTTATATAGTAATGTTTGCGTTTGCGGCCGTTACTCTCGTTCCGTTTATATGGCTCGTGAAAACAGCGCTCGTTCCGCAGTCGGACGCACTCAGGCTTTTCCATATCTCTGCGCTCACGCTCGATAATGTAAAAGCTATCCTCGATTCTGCGCCGTTCGGACAGTATTATGTGAACACTATAGTAATGGTGGCGGCTGTGCTTTTTGTGCAGTTCATTTCGATAACGCTTGCAGGCCATGCTTTTGCGAGGATCGATTTCTACGGAAAAAATGTCCTCTTTATGCTTTTCCTCACGCAGATGATGGTTTCGGCGGACGTTCTCATTATGCCGAACTATAAGTTCATCAGCAGTCTTGGTCTTTCCGACACAAGGATAGGCGTTATCCTGCCGTTTTTCGCTTCGGCAATGGGAATACTTATGATGCGTCAGACGGTAAAGACGATCCCGTATGAGCTTGAAGAAGCCGCAAAGATCGACGGCTGCGGAAAGCTCCGTATGCTCACTTCGATATATGTTCCGCTGCTGAAACCCGTTTATATCGCATTCGGACTTGTTTCCGCTTCGTACCAGTGGAACAACTTCCTCTGGCCGCTCGTAATGATAAACTCCGAGAGTAAGCGTCCGCTCACGCTCGGTCTTGCAATCTTCGCAATGTCAACCGAAACGGGAGCAAACTGGAGTGCTGCCTGCGCTGCTACGCTCTTAGTTGTTGCGCCTCTGCTCATCATTTTCATCATCTTCCAGAGGCAGTTTATGCAGAGCTTTGCAACTTCGGGTATAAAATAAGGGGTTCTCTAAAAACCGGAACACGAGCAAAGTCGTAGAAAATTTGCCGTGAGGGAGGTTTTTAGAGGTTCCCATAGGAGGACAAAATGTATAATATCAGCACATATCCTCTCGGCGGAAAAAAGCTTGTTGATTTCGCCGATGAGTTAAAGAAAAACAAGCTTGAAGATATAGGTTTTGAGCTTTTTTATGACAATATCCCTTTCCATAAGACGAAGGCTTACAGGCGTTTTCTGAACGGGATAAGGCTTGGCATGCACTGCCCTATGGAGGGTTGCTGTCTGCTTGCGCCGAAAGGTTCAGGGGAGCTTAAATACACGCTCGAAAAGCACAGGGAATGTTTCTCACTTGCGGAAAAGCTTGGTGCGGAGTATGTCGTTATCCACACGAACAGCCTTTCTCCGAGAAATGAGAAAGATATCATTGAGCAGAGGGCGATCTTACCCGAACGAATGGCTGTGATTGCCGAAGAAGCGGAGGAGTACGATCTTCGCATTGCGGTTGAAAATGTCGGCTTCAAATTCAATAGCAGCCTTGTTGCAGAGTATGACGATTTCGTTTCGCTTGCGGAAAATGCCGACCTTGATTTTCTTATCGATATCGGTCACGCAAACGCGAACGGCTGGAATATCCCCACACTCATAAACAAGCTTGGAAAGAGGATAGTCGGTTTCCATTTTCACGATAATGACGGTGTGAGCGACAGCCATTCACCGATAGAAAGCGGCACGGCTGACTGGAATGGGATTTTTGAGGCGATAAAAAAGTCAGCGCCGAATGCTGACAGAACTATTGAATATGCTGCCGCTTACACTGACGATATAATTCTCGGGATAAAGCTGCTGAAGTCACGCTTAGATAATGTTTTACCGAAAGGAAAAGCCTGAAAAAATGAATAGTATTGATGTTGAAAGCATAATTTTTGACCTTGACGGAACGCTGTGGGACAGTGCGGACAATGTTGCCACTTCGTGGAATATTGCGGTGAAGAACTCTGATATCCCGTGCCTTGACAGCGTTGAGATAACGGGAGATGAGCTTCGCAGTGCAATGGGAAAGCCGATGGACGAGCTTGCACGTCACTTTTTCCCAATGTTGTCCGAGGACAGGCAGATGAAGCTTCTTGATAAATGTATGCAAACAGAAAATGAATATGTCGCCGAGCATGGCGGAAGGCTTTACGAAAATGAAGAAGCTGTGCTGAAAACACTCTCGGAAAAGCATCGGCTTTTTATCGTCAGCAATTGCCAGAAAGGCTATATCGAGGCATTTTTGCAGGCAAGCGGCTTCGGAAAATTCTTCTCGGGTTTTCTCTGCTGGGGCGATACGGGAGTTCAGAAGAGCATAACGATACGTCTGCTTATGGAAAAGCACGGCTGTACAAGTGCGGCTTATGTCGGTGATACTGACGGTGACTGCACAGCTTCGTTCAAGGCGGCTATACCGTTCGTTCATGCGGCTTACGGCTTCGGGAGCATCTCCGATGAAGGCCTTATTGCGGCTTCGGCGGAAAGCTTTGAACAGCTTGCAGAAATTTTTGCATAATTAAAATATGATCTTGCGAATTTCCTTTAGATGTGGTATAATTCCAAACACCGGTATTACTAATACTAATTCTCGATCAACCTATAGACAAACCCTCGGCTATAATAAGTTCATTCAGCGTCAAGCTCCCTTGTCAGGCGACAGCCTGT
>OIYP01000211.1_pt1 | contig 41363 bp, 42 predicted proteins | sample 1588261 | NCBI WGS metagenome assembly OIYP01 (sample SAMN03283293) | human gut metagenome | biome: human-associated habitat; material: feces | host: Homo sapiens | place: Peru | collected 2012 | reverse complement strand
CAAACTGGCCGTGGAGGCCCGTCAGGGACTTGCAGCTCATGTGCTCCCAGAGGATGACCATGTCCGCATTGAATTCCTCGCAGAATTCCCACAGCTCGTCCAGAAGAACCTTGTAGCCGCCGTGGGTACGGTTGCGCATGATCATATTTTCCGTCAGCCAGGCCATGTCGTAAATGGCCTGCTCCCGGTTCTCCGGGGTGTCCTCCTCTACAAGCTCCTTGGTGGAGACCATGCTCAGCATATCCGTCAGCGGCACGATTCCCCAGCAGTTTAGCAGCCACAGCAGGAAGTCCATATAGAAGTGGGACTGCACGCCCCACACAATGGCCCGGTGGCGGTACTCCTTGGCCATGCGCTTTTTCTTGGCATAGGCCTGCTCGGCAAGACGGGCGATCTTCCGGTCCGCTTCAATGAATTCCGGAACCTTGCCGCAGATGGCCATGTAGTTGGTTTCCGTGTACAGGGCCAGATTGGAGCCGAAGACCTGGGGGTAGTCGGTCTTGTTCATGTCCAGCCATTCCTGGCGGTACTTGGTGGAGATGTTTACCCGCTTGGCGCACTCGAAGTAATATTTCCAGTCCCACTTTTCGCCGGTGTGCTCTTCTACAAAGGCAATGGCATTGCGGATTTCCTGGGCGGCGTACTCCTGCACGTCCTCCTCCCGGTGGCGCAGAGGGGCGGCCAGCTGGAAGCAGGGAATGCCGTCCTCCAGCTCCAACCGCTTGGAGATAACGCCGTTGCCCATCAAAGAGCCGTCGCAGGTGGTGTTGCACTGAATGGCGCAGGCACCCAGAACGGGGGCGTCATCGTCAATGGACACACCGGCCTCTGCCTCGGGCATGGGGCACACGTCACCGGCCAGGCCGAATTCCTGGGCAACGTCAATATAATGCAGGGCGGCGGCCTGATTCAAGAGCACAGAGACATAGGTGGAGGGGGTCTCCCGGCTCAGGCCTTTCAGAGTGGGGAAGCCCATCATCACGGCGGTCATCTCGTTCTCATCCACCAGCACCACTTTTTTGGAGAACTCGGTGTCGTTGCCGATGCGGCGGTCGCCCCGGAACAGATTGTCCAGAAGCTTTGCCACATCCTTGATGATCAGATCCTGCTCTGTGTGGCAGATGCGCAGGTATTCCCCCCGGAGCCCCTGGGTGTGCCGGTCCACCATCATGGGAACGGCCAGGTAGTTGGCCATCCAGCGATAGCGGAACATGGCCTTGATGTTCCGGGGCTTGATGATGAAGCCTGCCAGAGTGCCCATAATGCCCAGCCAGCACTTATAGTCGTACACGGTGTCCTTCAGGCCGCGCCATTCCCGGCGTTTGCGGACCTTGCCGTTGGTGTAAAAATCACCCAGACGGTCTGCACCGATTTCTTTAGCCACGGGCTGCACCTCCCTGAATCTTCTTGATTTCCATGCTCTCTACAAAGGCCTGAACCCGTGTCCGCAGCTGGCCGGAGGAGCCAACGGCATAGGGCCGGTCCACGGACAGCACGGGGTAGCCGTATTCGTCCCGGAGAACCTGGGTGCCCACCATGCGCTCGTAGGCCCAGGGGTCACAGAATTTCACCTGCTCATAGATAATGCCATCGGCCTTGTAGTCCTTGGCAAGCTGGTTGACATAGGCGCGCCGCCCCAGCATTTTGGGCATGTTCATGTACCGGGGACACTGGGCCCGGTTCATATACTGGCGGCAGATCTGCGTCAGGGCATCCTCATCGTCCGTGAGCTCGATGGGGTCCCGGCCCGGGAAGGAACCGTAGCAGAACCGGTCTGCGCAGACATAGGCCCCGCTCTCCTCCACCAGCTTCACCATGTCGATGTCGTCCACCTCGGAGCCCACCAGGACCACCCGGGCCCGGAATTTTGGCTTGGGGTCAGACTGACGGGTTTTCAGCTCCTCCAGCGTCTCTTCCAGCATGGGGATCAGCAGATACTTGGGAGCTGCGTAGCTGATGAGGTTGATGATGTGGTACTCGTAGCCGGTGATTCGGGGATTTTCTTCCTTCCGGTAGTCACCGATCTCCCGGATCAGGCGGCACAGGCGGTTGTGCTCCTCCACGGCCTTGCGGATGGCGGCATCGGACACGTCAATGCCGAAATGCTCCTGCAAGGGGGTGAGGATGTGGTTCTTGCACTGCAAAACATAGAGATTCAGGCCGTTGTCATCGGCTTTCATGGGAATTTCCATGTAGGAGTAGAAGAAGTGCTCCTTCTCCATGGTTTTCAGCAGCTCCATATTCTCTACGCAGCGGTTCATCATGGAGCAGCCGTCCGGGGTAAAGATGCAGTCGGCAAAGTTGTAACCGCCCTCAATGGCCCGCTCCAGCAGGGCCCGGCTGTATTCGCACAGGAAGCTGGTCATATAATAGGTGCCCATTTCCATGGACCCGGTCCGGGGCGCCCGCAGCCGTGCGGAGAAGACCCCCGGCAGATTCAGCAGCGGCTCCGGCACGTTTTCGCAGGTATAAGCGGCGCAGTATTTCCCCTCCGTCTGCGCCTGCCGCACCAGATCGTTGTTGGCCTCCTGCAAGAGACGCTCAAAGTCGTATAGGTACTTTAAGTCTTTCATTTTCTCCCTCTTTCTTTCTATATTAGAATGTTAAGGCTCCCCTGAAAGGGGAGCTGGCAGCGCAGCTGACTGAGGGGTCCCGGCTTGGCCCTTGGACAAGCCTTGCGCCGTAGGCGCAAATACCGGGCCACCCGAACATCTGAACTTGAATTCCGCCTCCGGCGGAGGCTTTTCTAACGAAAAGCCGGACCCCTCAGACCCGGCTATCGCCGGGCCAGCTCCCCTTTCAGGGGAGCCATTTTCTTACACCCCTAATTTTTCCAGCGCCTCTTTCACGCCCCGGACGATGTTGGCGTTTTCGGGCAGGTAGAAGACGTTTTCGCCGCGGATGTCGAAGGAGGCCAGGGCCTCGTCGTTTTCGATGTAGTTCAGGACCGGGATGCCCCCTGTGTCCAGCAATGGGATAATGTCCCGGGAGGGCAGGCGGTTCACAATGGCCCCAACCTGATCGTACATGACCAGCTCGTCTGCCACCTTTTTCACCGTCTGGATGACCTGGGTGCCCTTCCTGCTGGCATCCGTGATCAGCAGCAGATGGGTAACCTTTTCCATGACCCGGCGGTTGATTTGCTCCACACCGGCCTCGCCGTCGATGACCACATAGTCAAAGCTCCCGGCCAGAAGGCCGATAACCTCTTTCAGGTAGCCGTTGACCTTGCAGTAGCAGCCGGCGCTTTCCGGGCGGCCAATGGCGAGAAAGGCGAAGCCCCGGCTCTCGGCGACGGCGTCGAAAATCTGGCAGCGGGCCTCTCCCAGCAGCTCCACAGCGGCCTTGGCATCCCCCTGCCTGGCCTGGGCAACCACGGCCTTGCGGATGTCGTCTACCGTCAGGCACACCTCCACGCCCAAGGCGGTGGCCAGGCCTACGGCAGGGTCTGCGTCTATGGCCAGAATGCGCTTGCCGGGGTGCATTTGGCACAACAGCCGTACCATAGTGGCGGCAACGGAGGTTTTGCCCACGCCGCCCTTTCCGGCAACGGCCAGAATTGTGGTTTTTCTCTCTTCCATAGAAGCCTCCTTTATATACAGGTTTTATTTTATCATAGGTGCGATAGCGCTGTCATTCGTTTTTATTCACAAATAATTCAAAAATTACAATTGTAATAAATCAATATTTTTGTAACTATTGCGCATATTCGCAGATAAGGCCGCAAAAGCAGGAGAAATCGCAATTTTTCACATATGTTAGCCCTTGCTAACTGCTGCTTTTTGGCAATTTTGTACGCTTTTTGGGCAATTGTGCCGGTGATGCACAATTGACATTCGGATTCCCCTCGTGTATAGTTAATCTTGAGAAGAAGTGCTTTTCACGATTTTTCGCAGAAAAAGCCAACACAAGAAGGGAGTTTCTCATGGACCCATATCGCGTGATCGAAGTGAAGCAGAGCGTGTTTGCCGACAACGACAAGGACGCCGAGGCTTTGCGCCGGGAGCTGAAAGAGCAGGGCACCTTCCTGGTGAACCTGATGTCTTCCCCCGGCTCCGGAAAGACAACAACCTTGACAAAGCTTTTGAAGGCCCTGCCTCAGGATATGAAGGTGGGCATTATGGAGGCGGACATTGACTCCGATGTGGATGCCGGAACCATTGCGGCCACCGGCACCAAGGTCATCCAGCTCCACACCGGCGGCATGTGCCACCTGGATGCGGACATGACCCGGCAGGGCGTCCGCCAGCTAGGGACGGAAGGGCTGGACCTGGTGGTGCTGGAAAACGTGGGCAACCTGGTGTGCCCCGCGGAGTTCGACACCGGCGCGGCGCTGAATATGATGATCCTCTCCGTGCCGGAGGGCCACGACAAGCCCCTGAAATACCCCCTGGTATTCCAGGTGTGCAATGCCATGATCATCAATAAGATCGATGTCATGCCCTACTTTGACTTCGATATGGAGAAGGTCACGGAGTACGCCAGAATGCGCAACCCCAATATCCGCATTTTCCCCATCAGCGCCAAAACCGGCGAGGGCGTGCAGGCTCTGGCCGATTGGCTTACCGAACAGGCCCAAAACTGGAAACAGAAATAATAGGCAGTTATGCCGGAAAGAAAAGGTAGAAGCGAATGATCGATCAGGAACTGAAGAAAAGAGCGTTGGAACCTGCCGCCAAGGGCGATCCTGCACCCCGGGAGAAGGTGCTGAAGGTCGGCAAAATGATCACGGACGTCATCGAGCACAAGCTGGGCAAGGTCACCTCTGAGGATGCCGAGTACTGGGGCCTGGAGGCTCTGCTCACCGACGAGATGTGCGACATCATGCTGGCCATGAAGGTCCGCAAGCCCCACACCGTCCCCGAGTTGTGGAAGCTGTGCAACGTGAAGGAGGAGGACAAGCAGCATTTCCAGGAGGTTCTGGACAAGCTGGCATTCCTGGGCCTGCTGGAATATGACTATGGCTACCATTACGACCACAACGGCCGTACCGCCCCCCAGTCCGAGCGGCGCTACTTTGTGCCCATGTTCGTCCCCGGCTCTGCCGAGCTGCTGAACATCGACGAGAGCGGCAGCGGCGAGAAGCCCTGCTATGACGAGCGGGGCGAGATCTCCTACAATACCCGCCTGCAGGAGCATCCGGAGCTGGCCACCTTCTTCGAGCGCATGACCTATGTGCCTCTGGCCGGAAAGACCCATCTGATGCCTCCCGGCGGCGGCGGTGTGGGTATGCACGTTATCCCCGTGGAGAAGGCCATTCCCATGGAGAACCAGAGCCTGGATATCGAGCACCTGAGCTACTGGCTGAAGAAGTACGAGGGCCACATCGGTGTTGCCCAGTGCTCCTGCCGGGCCAGCCGGGGTGTTATGGGTGAAGGCTGCGCAGACGACCCCGCCTCCTGGTGTATCGGTGTAGGCGATTTCGCCGACTACTGCCGGGAAACCGGCAAGGGCCACGACATTACCTATGAAGAGGCCATCCGCATTCTGGAAAAGGCCGAGGAGAACGGCTTTGTCCACCAGATCACCAATATCGACGGCGAGAACAAGATCTTCGGCATCTGCAACTGCAATGTGCAGATCTGCAACGCTCTGAGAACCTCTCAGCTGTTCAATACCCCCAACCTGTCCCGTTCCGCTTACACCGCTGAGGTGGAGCGCGACAAGTGCGTGGCCTGCGGAAAGTGCGTGGAAACCTGCCCCGCCGGTGCCGTGAAGCTGGGCCAGAAGCTCTGCGACAAGGAAGGCAAGGTTGTGGAGTACCCCAAGCACGAGCTGCCCAACTCCATCAAGTGGGGCCCCGAACACTGGGATCCCGACTACCGGGATAACAACCGGAAGAACTGCTACGACAAGGGCACTGCCCCCTGTAAGACCGTCTGCCCCGCCCACGTGGCCGTTCAGGGCTACCTGAAGCTGGCTGCCCAGGGCAAGTACCAGGAGGCCCTGGCCCTCATCAAGAAGGACAATCCCTTCCCCGCCGTCTGCGGCCGCATCTGCAACAAGCGCTGCGAAGAGGCCTGCACCCGGGGCACCATCGATCAGGCCGTTGCCATCGACGCCGTCAAGAAGTTCCTGGCGGAGCAGGACCTGAACGCCGAGACCCGCTACATTCCCCCTGTTGTCATCGCATCTAACCGCTTGGAGCACTGGGCACAGAAGATTGCCATCATCGGCTCCGGCCCTGCAGGCCTCAGTGCTGCCTACTATCTGGCAACCAAGGGCTACAAGCCCACGGTCTTTGAGAAGAGCGCCAAGCCCGGCGGTATGCTGACCTACGGCATCCCCTCCTTCAAGCTGGAGAAGAACATCATCGACGCCGAGGTCCAGGTCATCCGGGAGCTGGGCGTAGAGATCAAGTGCGGCGTGGAAGTCGGCAAGGATGTGACCATCCCCGAGCTGCGTAAGCAGGGCTATGAGGCCTTCTACATCGCCATCGGCTGCCAGGGCGGCCGCCGTCCCGGCGTTGTCAATGATACCGCCAAGGGAACTTCCATCGCTGTGGAGTTCCTGCACCATGCTCTGGAGGACGAGAGCCAGAAGATGGAGGGCAATGTGGTGGTCGTCGGCGGCGGCAACGTGGCCGTTGACTGTGCCAAGACTGCCAAGCGCTTCGGCGCTGCCAAGGTCTCCATGGTCTGCTTGGAAGATCGGGCTACCATGCCTGCCTCCAACAATGAGATTGCCGAGACTCTGGAAGAAAATATCGAGATCAACAATAGCTGGGGTCCCAAGGAGCTGAAGGTGGACGAAAACGGCCATGTGACCGCCATCGTCTTCAAGAAGTGCCTGCGGACCATCGATCCCGAGACCAAGCGGTTCTCTCCCGTCTATGACGAGCATGAGACTATGGAGCTGGCAGCAGACCATGTGGTCTTTGCCATTGGCCAGGCCATTGAGTGGGGCGGCCTGCTGGAGGGCACCAAGGTGGAGTTCTGGCGCGGCAATTACCCCGTGGCCGATCCTCTGACCTACCAGACCGCCGAGCCCGATATCTTCGTGGGCGGCGACGTGTACCACGGGCCCAAGTTCGCCATCGATGCCATTGAAGAGGGCAAGTGCGCTGCCGAGTCCCTGCACCGTTATGTCCATAAGGGTGCGGATATGAAGATCGGCCGGAACCGCCGGGACTTCATCATGCTGGACAAGGACAATATTTCCGTTTCCGGTTACGACCATGCAGGCCGTCAGGAGGCCGGTATGGACGAGAGTATTCCCAAGCACTCCTTCCGGGATGCTCACAAGACCCTCACCGCCGAGCAGGTGAAGATCGAGACTGCAAGATGCCTGGGCTGCGGCGCCAGCTGGGTCGACCCCAACAAGTGCATCGGCTGCGGCGTGTGCACCACCAGATGCGTCTTCGATGCCATCCACCTGAAGCGGGATCACCCCGAGTGCTCCAAGATGATGAAGGCGGAGGACAAGGTCAAGGGCATCATCCCCATGGCCGGTAAGCGTCTGGGCCAGACCATCGTCACCAAGCTTGGCGGGAAGAAAGACTGATGCACGAGCTAGGCGTTGTATTCCACATTGCCGACAGCGTGGTGAAAATCGCCCAGGACAACCAGGCCCAGCACGTCCGCAGAGTGACCTTGCAGATTGGCGAGGTCTCCACGGTGATCCCGGATTACCTCATTGACGTGTGGAAATGGAACTGCAAGCGCAATCCCATGCTGGAGGACTGCGAGCTCCTGTGGGAGCCCATCCACGCCATTACCTACTGCGAAAACTGCGGGAAAACCTATGATACGGTGCCCCAGGGCAAGATCTGCCCCCATTGCGGCAGCGACAGAACCTATTTGCAGCAGGGCAATGAGCTGGAAATCAAGGAAATTGCGATAGAATAGACTTTCACGGTGCGCCGCCCGTCAAACGGCGGCGCACCGTAAATTTCAGGAGGCAAGCTATGAAAATCAGAGGCCTGATCATCAGCGTGTTGGGGCTGGGGCTGCTGCTCTGCCCGGAGCTGCTGGACAGTCTGCTAAAACAGAAGAATGACGAGACCACTCTGCGCAGAAAAGAGCGGATCATCGGCGGCGTTTTGCTGTTCATCGGCCTTTTTGTGGCGGCAGTGGACAATCTGTAAAATGTTATTTCTAAATTTATAAAATTAGTACTTGACAACTCTCTATACCCATGCTATAATAACCCAGCATTCAAGAAGTGCATGCATATCGCGGAGTAGAGCAGTTGGAAGCTCGTCGGGCTCATAACCCGGAGGTCGTAGGTTCGAGTCCTGCCTCCGCAACCAAAATTATCCCGGATTTCGATAAGAAATCCGGGATTTTTCTAACTTTTTACACAAATTTGCGTTGGCTTCAAATTTGCTTTGGGGATAGTTTGGGGATAGCTCAAAATCAGGGGTGGGAAAATCCGAACTTTTTGAGAGAAAAGAGAAATCGGCCATCCATGCCGCCGCTGCGCTGAATGACCAGGCTGTGAATTTGAATCACGTCATCAGCTGTAATCCAAATCATTCCGCCATCCTCTTATAGTCCGGAGCAAATTCTGTGAGTAGCTGATCCGCATCCGCAAGCATTTTCTCCCGGGAAACCGTTGGCTCCTCCTGAATGGTAACAGCAAAGGGCATCCCCTTTGCTCTTACAAATGCGTTTGCGAAAATATTGAATGCCGTAGAGGTCGTCATTCCAAGCTGACTGCAAATCGCCCCCATTTGCGCTTTGATTTCCGAATCCATCCGAAATGTCATATTGGTATCCATAGCATTCGCCTCCTTGCGCAACTATCATAGTACATATTATGTGCAATGTCAATTCCTTTTTGCAGCAAGCATATGCTTATTTCCTCCCCGCAAACGCCCCCGCCCGGACATCCGCAGCTGTCGCTCTGGCAATGGCAATTTGGTGTGCGTAAATCGTTGCCGTTGTGTTTGCGTTGGCGTGGCCTAGCTCTGCGGCTGTTGTCACCAGGTCAACACCGTTGGCAATCATCGTAGAGGCTGCTGTATGCCGGAAGGCGTGGGGATGAATGTGGGGCAGATTATTTTGGGCACTGAAGCGATTCAGCCACGCCGTAATGCTGTCCGGGTGCATCCGGGAGCCGTCGTCCCTTACAAACACATAGGGAGTGCCTGCCCAGCGGTCTCCGTTCAGCTCCTGTAGATGCTCATATTCGACTCTCCATTGCCGCAGAACCGTTAAGGTCTGCGGCGCAATTTTAATGGCACGGACAGCACCGGTTTTGGTGGTATCCTCATAGATGCCTCTGTTTGCGGAGTACAGCAGATTGCAGTCAATAACAATGACCCCGGTATCAAAATTCACCTTGTCCCATTTTAGTCACATGATCTCACCCCGGCGGCATCCGGTGTCAATGAGCAGATAGGTAATGGCTTTCCACTTGATTGGCACTCTTTCCAGGGTATTCAAAATGTCGTTCATCTCGTCCGGCTGGTAGTAGTCCGGCGTTTTCCGCTGTACCCTGGGTGGCGTTGCCTTACTGGCAGGGTTGTAAGGGATTAGTAGTTCTTTGTCTGCCTGGCTCAAAATGGTGGAGATCAGTCGGTGGTGTTCCAGAACCGTTTTCTTTGCCAAGGGCGTTGGGTCATTCTGAACGGTGAACAGTTCCTTGCGCGTATAGCCCAGTGCCTCGGAAATTGCGTCTGCCGAAGCAAGCCGCAAGGGCTTTCCTGCGGTGGCCGCTGTGATGGTACTGGCAGCTACCCCGGCTCTGCGGGACAGCTCTGCCTTAGAAATCCCTGCCCGCTTGAATTGGGTCATGAGATTTCGCTTCGCAACAGCACGACAGCTGTCCTCCCGGATGGCATTCTCGGTCATGTCCCTGTAAAAGTCATTGAGATGCTGGGGGCGAATATTGCACAGCTTCAGATTGCCGATTGTCTCGTTGATCCTGGGCAGCATATCGATATACCGATCCAGGGTAAATAGTTGAAACGCAGCATTCCCCAGCGGCCTACTTTGGGGCTTTCCGAGGGAGCAAGGTTGGGGAGCAGGTAGTCACCGATTTGGGTGTAGGTGATGGTCATATGGGAACCTCCTATTTTTGATGGTATTCGTATTGTAAGGGCAACCATCGTATTTCTCAAATGTGCCGATTTTAGTATTAGGCTCCAATACCGTCCTCCTGCCAAAAATCGCACGTCCTTGCGACAGTATCTTGAAAAGTATCGCATTCTATGATATGATTTCCCTATATACTTGCAATATTATTAGGAGGTTTCCTATACAAAATGACGAAAGCTGCGAAATCCTCTTCGCGAAGAGGGAAACTGGGAGAAAGCAAAATAACACTTGACATTTTCAATGTTTATTTGTATAATCGACACAAATAAAAATCCGTATTGATTATTGAGTAACGGACAGATTCACTGGCAGGTGTATGCCGGTGGTCTGTCCTTTTTTTATTTTAATGGAAGGAGCAATGGAACATGAATACGATCTTCACAAGAGCCAGTGTGCGCAGATTTCTGCCCCGGCAGGTGGAGGCGGATCAGCTCATCCGGCTGGTGCGGGCAGGCATGGCTGCGCCCACGGCGGGGGATCAGAGACCCTGGGAATTCTATGTGGATACCGATCCGGAAAGCATCGCGCGTTTGTCGCAGGCGACGCCTTATGCCCGGGCAGCCAAGGGGGCGCCGGCAGTGATCATTCCCTGCTACCGGACGAATGTGTGGGCGCCGTCCTGCTGCGTGCTGGATCTCAGCGCCGCTACGGAGAACATACTGCTGGAGGCGGCGTCTTTGGGATTGGGCGCGGTCTGGATGGGGGTCGCTCCCCAGGAGGGCTTTATGAAAGCGGTGGGCGAGATTCTGCAGCTTCCAGAGGACGTCCACCCCTTTGCGCTGATCCCCTGCGGCTATCCCGCGGAACCTCCGAAGCCCAGGGACAAATTTGACCCGGAACGCATTCACTGGATACAGGCCGGGAGCGTGTAAGCCTTGCGTCGTATAAGCGCATCATGAGATGAGTCGAATTCATCGGATGCAAATTATAAAGAAAGAAGGAAACTATATGGATCCCAAGCAGCAACAAGAAATTCTGGAAGAATTGTTTGGATGCCCCCTGCCTGTGCTGGACCCGGTATATACGGAGCCCAACGCTTACAGCAGAATGTCACCGAACTACCTGATCACCCCGTACCTTCTGAGCGAAGTGTACACCGTGGAAGAAATGAAGATGGTTCAGCTGATGCCGGCCACGGCGGAGCAGATCGCGCAGAAGCTGGGCCTGGATACGGAGCACTGCGTCCGGGTTTTGGAGAATATGCTGGACTTTGCCCGCATTGTATCCACCAATAAGGCCAATCCCAAGGTGTACAGCCCCCATCTGAACATGGTGGCATTCCGGGACAGCCTGGGACTGGGCTTCCTCTCCCATAAAATGGATTGGACGCCCAAGATGCGGGCCTTCCGGCTGATGGATCACTGGATCCACGTGGATTATTCCCCCATGGCTGCGGAACTGGTAAAGTGGGAGATGCGGGTTATTCCCAAGTGGGAATCCATTAAGGACATTCCCGGCGTCATGTACTGCGAGAATGCAAAGGAGATCATGGAGCGCAATGTCCGGGCGGGAACCATGCTCAATGTTCAGTGCGTCTGCCGCGCCTACAGAAGCTATCTGGATGAAGGCAAGCATGATCCTGATCATTGTGCGGAGCTTCATGAGCATTCCGCCGAGGACGGACACTGCTTCTCCTTCGGCGCCACCGCGGAATTCTACAAGAAAAAATATCCCGATTCCCATCTGCCCAATATGGACGAGGCCATGGAACTGCTGAAGTCCGGCGACGAGTCCAGGTGCATCTATCAGCTGCCCAATACCCGGGAAACGACCCAGTTCTGCTCCTGCTGCACGGACTGCTGCGCGGTAAGCTACCATTACGAAGCTGTGGGAATCAAGGATGTGCGTAAGCCCAGCCGCTTCAGACCTTATTGGCGGGAAGAGAAATGCGTGGGCTGCCAGGTCTGCGAAACCCGCTGCCACTATGACGCCATCCAGGTTGTGGACGGAGCCGTTGTGATTCACGAGGATCTGTGCAAGGGCTGCGGCAACTGCGTTGTGACCTGCCCGACCAAGGCTCTGAAGATGAAAATTGTCCACGGGCCCGAATGGATCCCGGATGTTCCCTACATCGACGGCTGGTCCGTCCACGATGAGCTGGAGGGCGAGGAAAACAGGAAGGCCGCCGAGGAACAAGGCGCGAAAATCTCGGTGTGAGCCCTGCTCTCCCCGGAAAAACAAAGGGCACAGATTTGAGGCTGCCCGGAAAGGGATGTTACTATGGGACTGTTTCATTGCCCCCTGGGAGCACTTGGCTACGGAGATGACGGCTGCATTCAGTGCGGCCTGTGCAGCGCGGTTACCCGTGCCCAGAAAATCGAGGCAACCCAAAAAATGCGGGCCTGGATTCGTGAAAACCGGCAAAGCTCCAACCCGGATCTGCTGATTCAGAAGATTGCCGTATGCGGAAAGGGAGGTTCAGGAAAAAGTACCCTGACGGCGCTGCTGTCAGGAGCGCTGGAGCATATCGGCTACCGGACCCTGATCCTGGATACGGACAGCTCCAATGGGGGCCTGTACAAAAAGCTGGGCATGGACGCCCCTCCGCTTCCTCTGAATCAGACGGAGGAGGGGGGCTGCGCTCCGGCGTTTTTGAATCGCGAGCAGATCTACTTCGAGGAGGTGGAGGAACCCTTCGTCGTCACCAATCGGATGCGGTCGCTGGTCTGCGCCGGAAAGATCGAGGATCCGCTGATGGGCTGCGCCTGCACCATCGGCGAATATGCCCGGATCCTGATTCAAAAGCTTTCCACCCAGGCCAGAGAGATCGTAATCGCCGATCAGGAGGCCGGCGTGGAGAGCTTCGGCCGGGGTATTGAGGCGAGCTGTGACACGATCCTGATCATGGTTGAGCCATCCATTGAATCCGTTGAGCTGGCTGGCAAGATCCAGTACATGGCCCAGGGAATCGGCATCCAGAGAATTCGGGCGATTCTCAACAAGATCGAGGACGAGGAGCAGGAGGAGTTCATTCTGGATCGGCTCACAGAACAGGGAGTTCGCTGTCTGGGAAAAATTGAGGACAGCAAGCAAATCCGAAACCGGAATCTCTTCTCCAGAGAATTGCTTCCAGAGGAGGGCTTCGCGCAGACGGGCAGCATTGCGACCTGTATGCTGGACGAGGCAGAAATGACCTACGATCGACCATAAGGATTTTAAATATGAATTGGTCGAAATATCAGACGTAAATTGTTGATGTTTAACAAAATTCGCGTGACTTTTTTATGTTCTTTGCGAATTGAAATCCCGGCAGGATTATGATATCATGAAAATATAAAAGCACGATGAATTTGAGTGTGCACAAAATACCGATCAAGGAATTGATGGGTATTTTGTGCACTTTTTTATGCCCTTTTGGTCGTGCAATAAAATGGGAGAAAGGTGTGTTACTATGCAGAGCTACAAAATCGTTTTGGGGTACGTTCCGGTGCAGAGAGATATGTTCCCAGGCAAGCCCGCACAGATGATGAATGAGAAGATCCTGTCAAAGGTCAATGATATCTGCGGCAAGCTTGGGGATGTGGAGCTGGTAAAGATCGATGATGTGGCACTGGGCGGTATGCTTTGGTGCAAGGATGATGTGGCACGCGTTTCCAGGCACCTGATTGAAAACCGGGTGGACGCGGTGTTCTTCCCCCATTGCAACTTTGGCCAGGAGGAGGCAGTGGCAAAGGTTGCCAAGGCTGTAGGTAAGCCCGTTCTCCTGTGGGGCCCCAGAGATCCTTCGCCCAAGGGTGAGGACGAGTTCCGTGTGTTTGATACCCAGTGCGGTCTGTTTGCCACCTCCAAGGCGCTGTCCCGCTATGGAGTGCCCTTTACCTATATCGAAAACTGCTGGCTGGACGCACCGGAATTTGAGACGGGTTTTGAGAAATTCATCCGGGTTGCCAGCGTCGTGAAATCGGTGCGCAGTATGCGCATCGGACAGATCGGCCCCAGGCCGAGACAGTTCCTGTCCGTAGAGGTCAATGAAAGCGAATTGCTGGAAAAGTTCGGCATCGAAGTGACGGTCGTCTGGACAGAGGAGATCACCACCGTTGTCAAAAAGCTGTTCAGCGGCATGGGAGATCAGATCGGAACACCCCTGGGTGTGGAGCTGCCAATAACCGTGCAGGAGTGGAAGAAGGACGGAACGCCGGATCCCAGGATCGCCCAGAGGGTCCAGGAGTTCAAGGATGCGCTGGATTGCTCCGCCATGCCCGATGAGAAGCTGTCGCTGATGGCTGCCGTGGAGATTGCCATTGAGGAATTGGCACGGATCAACAATCTGGATGCGGTTGCGGTGGATTGCTGGGCGTATCTGGCCGCTCAGTATGGGATCCAGACCTGCTTCATCCTGGGCGACCTGATGGATCACGGCCTGATTGCCGCCTGCGAAACCGATATCCATGCTGCCATCACCGCCAGGATGCTCCAGGCTGCGGCAAGGGGAACCACCGCCCCCTTCGTGGCGGATATGACCTGCCGTCACCCGACCAACGAAAACGCGGAGCTGATGTGGCACTGCGGCCCCTTCGCCAAGTCTCTGAAGAAGGAGGGCGTCAAGGGCTCCATCCGCACCGGAAAAGGCTTCTACGAGATCAAGGGCGGCGATGTAACCATCGCCCGGTTTGATCAGATCGGCGGCAATTACAGCCTCTTTGCGGATCAGGCCGTTGGCTGTGAGGGCCCCAGGACAAACGGCAACTACCTGTGGGTGGAGACCAACAACTGGCCCGCCTGGGAAAAGAAAATGATCTATGGCCCCTACATCCATCATATGGTCGGCATCCATGGCTGCTACGCGGACATTCTGAAGGAAAGCTGCAAGTACATTCCGTTCCTGAACCATGACAGCGTCAACGTGATCGGGGAATTGTAATGATTGCAGGGGAGTGACGTGGGTGAAATTTGGATGGGAAATCATTCCGGGCGTCAACGCATCCCGGGGGGATCGCTGGGTTCTCTATGCGCAGGAGGATGCGTGCCGGCGCGCCGAGCTGCATATCTATCCGGGCATGGGCATGAAAACCGGTGGATTTTTGTGGAAGGGGAAATGGTACACACCTGCGGAGCCCGCCTGGAGCAGATTTCTTCAGGGGGTGCCATCCTTCGGCGCGCCGATCCTGTTTCCGACGCCAAACCGGGTTCGGGACAACTGCTTTACATTTCAGGGGAACCGCTATTCCATGACGAAGAACGGAGCGCCCCATGCACACCATGGGGTGGCTTATGACTCCCAATGGGATTGGATGGAGCCCCGGGCGGAAGTGGAGTTCGCCGAAATGCGGGGCAGGCTGGAAATCCTTCCCGGAACGGAAAACTGGGAGGCATTCCCATTCCGCTGCCGGCTGGAGGTTGCCTATCAGCTGCACCGGGACGGGTTCCGCTTCCGCTATGAGGTTATCAACCTGGGCGAGCGGAGTATGCCCTATGGCGTTGGACTGCACACCGGCTTTGTGGCGGAGCATGGGGAGCCTGTCTATCTCCGCTTTCCGGCAAAGGCCCGCTACGAGACAACGCCGGAGCTGCTCCCAACCGGGAACCTGATCCCGGATTGGAAGTCCAACGGCAACGGGCCGGAAGGCGGCACAGCCGTGGATTCTCTGAAGCTGGATACCCCATTCCTCATGGAGCGGGAGGACATTTGCCTGCTCTATCCCCGGCGAAACTGCAGGATTCGCATCCGTCCTACGCCGGATTTCACCGTGGCGGTGCTGTATACCCCCTCTTCCATGGGACATATCCCGGCAACGCCTGAGGAGCTGTTCTTTGTGGAGCCTCAGACCTGCTGTACCGATGCCATCAATCTGCACGAGGCCGGAATAGAGCGTACGGGGCTGCGGATCCTCCAGCCGGGCCAATCGGAATCCGGCAGCATCGATTATATCTTTGAGGAGGCATGACAATGAGGTACAAGTCTTTTGGAAATATGTGCTGGGATGTGTCCGTCATCAGCGCAGGAACCTGGCAGCTGGGAGGTACCAACTGGGGCGACGTGGACGCGGAGCGAGCTGTGGAAGCTATCCGGGGGATGGTTGAGCGTGGGGTATCCCTCGTCGATACGGCTCCGGTGTACGGCTTCGGAGATCCGGGGCTGGAGGATTTTGGCTTCGGGAACGCGGAAAAGCTGGTGGGCAAGGCCCTGAAGGGCGTCCGCGACCGGGTGCGGGTAGTAACCAAATGCGGTCTGGACTATGATCGGGCTCTGGGCCCCCGGAGCCTGTGCAAGGATATGCGCGCGGAGCAGATCCTTGCAGGCTGCGAGGCCTCCCTCCGACGGTTGGACATGGACTATATCGACCTTCTGCTTGTTCACTGGCCGGATCAGAAAACGCCGCTGAAGCAGATCGCCGAGGCTATGGATCATCTGCTCCGGGATGGCAGGATCCGGGCCTACGGCCTGTCGAATTTCGCTCCGGAGGATGTGCTCCGGCTTCATGAAATGCTCCCCGTGGGAGCGGTTCAGCTGGAATACTCCATGGTCAACCGGGTAAACGAGGACCAGCTTCGAATGCTGCATGACAAAGGGATCGGCACCATGACCTATGGTTCCCTGGGCTCCGGAATTCTGACCGGTGCCATTCGGACAAAGCCGGACTTCAGGCCCGGAGACACCCGGATTACCTTCTATGACTACTTTCGGGAGCCCAAGTTTACAAAGATTCAGGGCTTATTGGCGCAGATGGATCGGATCGCGCAGAGTAGAGGCGTGTCCCTGTCCCAGATCGCCATCAATTGGAGTACCCAGAAAGACTACATTGATACCGCCATCTGCGGTGTCAGCAAGCTGCGCCATGTGGAAGAAAACTGTTCCGCCACGAATTGGACGCTGACCCCGGAAGAGCTGGCGCTGCTGGATCGGGCAATTGAAACGCTTGAAGAAAATGAAATCTGACCCAAGAAAGCTATGACGGAATTGGCAGGAGCCGCTGCTCCGCCGCAGACGCAATTGTGCGGCGCGGCCCTACCTATAAGAAAGGGTGAACCAATATGAAAACAATCACGGTAAAGGAATTGACACTGGAAAATTTCAGACCCTATGGCAGCTTCTCGGACATCGCCAGGCCCTCCGGGCTGGGCGGCGGAATCCCCGGGATGAAATTCTATCCTGACCGGGAATTCGTGGAGCTGGGCTCCTGCCATGCGGCGGCGATTTCCATTACGGAGGTCACTGATCAGCTGAAGCATATGGTGGTGGCACTGGAGCAGCACGCCCACTGCGGCGAAGGAATGATGTCCATTGACGGCGATATGCTGGTATATTTTGCTCCTGCCGGCTTGAACCATCCCCAGGTCGTAGACTTCGTGGAGGCCTTCGTGGTTCCCAGGAACACCTTTGTGACCATTCGTCCTGGCGTATGGCACTGTATGCCCTTTGTTATGGAAGGCGGCAGCATCCATGTGGTCAATGTGCTTCCTGAGCGCACTTATGCAAACGACACCAAGATGTATGTTCTGAAAGAGGAAGCGCGAATTCTGATCTCGACTGGGGGGTGCTGATCCATGGCATTTGTTCGTGTGAGGGACCTTTTGGAGGAGGCAAAGAAGCAGAATACTTCCGTAATTGCCTTCGACGCGCTGGATTACAATACCATCTGCTCCTGCATCCGCGGGGCGGAAATCGCCCGCAGACCGGTAATAATAATGCTCTATCCCGGAATGCGGGAGATCATCAGCTTTCGGTCGTTCGCTGCAATTGTAAAGGATCTTGCCCAAAAGGCATCCGTGCCGGTGGCACTCCATCTGGATCATTGCACCAATTACGATCTGCTGATGCAGGCCATAGAGGATGGCTTTACCTCGGTGATGGCGGATGGCTCCACGCTTTCCTATGAGGACAATGTCCGTTTTACCAGATCCGTTGTCCAGGCGGCCCGGGAAAAGGGCGTTGATGTTGAGGGAGAGCTGGGACATGTGGGTCAGGTTGCCGCGGGAGACGTGTACACGGACGAGAGCGGCTTTACCCTGCCGGAGGAGGCTGCCTCCTTTGCGGAGGAGACCGGGGTGACTTCCCTGGCGGTGGCCATCGGCAGCTGCCACGGTATGTATAAGGCGGAACCAAAGCTGGCTCTGGATCGGCTCCAGGAAATCCGCCGGGCCACCGGGGTTCCTCTGGTGCTGCACGGCGGTTCCGGAATCCCCGAGGATCAGCTGGAGAAGGCCTTCCGCATGGGAATCAACAAGTTCAATGTGGCAACGGAATATCTGATCCTGTATGAGCAGCTGCAGCACACGTTCTATACAGAGCAATACGGCAAGAGCAGTCCCTTTGAAAAATATAATGTGGTTCGCAGCGGGCTGGAGGAATACATCGCCCGGAAGCTGCAGCTGTGTACCATAAAGGTGTGAGGTTACGGTTATGGGAAAAGTGTTTGATGTGATCGGTGTGGAGAATATGATCATGGACTTTGCGGTTCAGATCAACCGTCTCCCGAAAACCGACGGGATCTCCCGGATCTTTGACTATTCCTGGGGCTGCGGCGGCAACGCCGGATCCGCCATTGTTGCACTGGCCAGAATGGGCGCACGCTGCGGAATGCTGGGCACCACCGGCTGCGACCGCTTCGGTGATTTCTGCAAGGAGGATATGGCCCGCCACGGTGTGGATGTGTCCCATATCCGGCAAACCCAGGGCGACACAACCTTCTGCATCTGCCTTGCGGAAAAGGAAACCCAGGGCCGCAGCATTCTTGGAAAGATCGGCAACGCGCCCAGCCTTACGCCCGAGCAGGTGGACGGGGAGTATATCGCCTCCGCCAGGGCTATCCATGTGGCGCTTCCCTTCTCCGGGGCAACCAGGGCTGCCATTGATCTGGCCCGGCGTCAGGGTGTGCTGGTCTCCGCTGACGCGGGCGGACCGGTGGACTATGCCATGGATGTGGTGAAATGCTCCGATATCCTGATCATGTCCGAGTCCTTCTACGGAGCTCTGTTCCAGGATACCGAGTACGAGAAGAACTGCCGGAGCCTGCTGGCGTTTGGCCCCTCGGTGGCCATTGTGACCCTGGGCAGCAAGGGCTGCGCGGGAGCGAACAAGGACGGCTCCTTTACCCTGGAGTCATTCAGCAATGCTGGCTATGAAATCGCGGATACAACCGGCGCGGGCGATGTTTTCCATGGTGGCTTCCTCTATGCCTGGCTGGAGCGATACCAGAAGCCCGGCTGGAATTATACGCTGAAAGATTGCGCACGTTTTGCCAGTGCGGTGTCTTATATCAACTGCCTGACCCTGGGAGGAAGAACCGGCATTCCGACCCTGGAGATGGTGGATACCTTTCTGAAAACGGGTATGGTAGAAACCTCGCAGCTGGATGAGCGGAGGAACTTCTACAAAACGGCAATGTTCAAATAGAAAGAAAAGAGGAGGATTATCCCATGAAGAAAACAACGAATAATTACAGAACCGGTAAGTTGGAGCGTTTCAATTACAGCTTCTACTTCCTCGGGCAGGGCATGACCTTTGTCATCATCTATTCCTTCCTGCAGCAGTACGCCCTGGACGCAGGCATTTCCGCACTGATGTTTGCGGGTGTGGCTCTTGCAATCAAGGGCTGGGATGCCATCAATGACCCGATCTTTGGCGTTCTGTTGGAGAAGGTCCATCTGAAAGGCGGAAAATACATTCCCTGGATCCGTTTGAGTGTCATTGCGATCCCCTTAACCACGGTTCTCATCTTTGCGATCCCCAGCGGCCTGCCCATGGGTTGGAAAGTGGCATGGCTCGTCATTGCGTATGTCCTGTGGGATACCGCTTACACCATCGGTGACGTTCCTATCTATGCCATGAGCACCGCTATGACCGATAACACCGAGGAACGCACCTTCCTGATCTCCCGCGGCAGATTCTTTGGCTCCATTGCCATGTTCCTGCCCATGTTCCTGCTTCCGCTGGTTCGCTCCTCCCTGGGCGGCTGGACAAATACCGTGCTGGTATTCGGCATCTTCTGTCTCCTTACCATGATTCCAGTCAGCTTCACCGCAAAGGAACGCGTGCAGAGCGAGTCCGAGAATGGCAAGGATCCCACCCTGAAGGAAATGCTGCGTTATGTTGTAGGCAACAAGTACCTGCTGATCTTCTATATTGCCTTCGTGCTGTACTACACCTTCAATATTTCCTCCACCATGTCCCTGATCGTTGCCCGTCACTGCTTCGGCAACGAGGCTTACAGCTCCCTGATGTCCCTGGCACTGCTGGCGCCTCCCATGATCTGCGCCCTTCTGGTTCCTGTCTTTATCAAGTTCTTGGATAAATACCATCTGTTCCTGGGCTCCCTGATTTCCATGAATCTGCTGCTGATCGTCACCTACTTCGTTGGCTACAGCAACTTCACCGCGTTCATTCTGCTGACCCTGCTGCGCGGCGTGGGCTACGGCTTCGTATCCACCCTGCTGTACACCTTCATCGGTGACTGCTGCGAATATGGCACCTTCAAGACCGGCATCGACGCCAAGGGCGTGGCCTTTGCGGCGCATACCTTTTTCACGAAGCTCATGGGCGCAACCGCCACTGCACTGTCCTCCGTGTGCCTTGCCGTCATCGGTTATGTGGAAGGCGAGGGCGCAACGCAGCTGGCCACACTGCCGGACAATCTGTGGAAGCTGTTCTGCCTGGTTCCCGTCCTGGGTATGGTGCTCGCTATGCCCATTTTCCTCAAGTACAAGCTGAATGATAAGGACGTCGCCATCATGGCCAAGTGCAACTCCGGCGTCATCACCAGAGAGGAAGCGGAGGCAACGCTGTCCCGCAAGTACTAAGGGGCCGCTGAAGGTATTGCCGCGCCTTCCGATTTCTGCCGGGCTTCCCCAGGCATCTTTCCGAGTGCTCTTTTGAGGCTGCCAGCAGGTTTTCCCGTTCAGCCGGCCGGTATAGGCTGAGCTGGGAGGCTTTGGGTCCTCATGCGCATTCCAAAGTGTCACAGGACGAAAGGGTTCGGGGAGGGATTGCAAAATCACTTCCCGAACCGTTTTTTCAAAATTATGCTTATCGCGTTAGCTCAGCTGCTTGAAAAATTGGTGTTTGGCACTGCGTGTCAAAGTTTCCTGTCATTGCCACGACCAGTGTGCGCACTGGTCTCGCAATGACAGCGTTATTCTTCAAACACCAATTTGTCTGTTTGCGGACTTTAGACGATAAGCGCATTTAAAATTACAGCTGTGAGAGGAGAGTACTATGAATTCACTGTTTCGGGTTAACGGAAAACCATTCTTTTCCATAGGTGGCCAGACAAATAATTCCACATCCTACAGCCGCGACAAGGTAAGGCATGCCATGGCCACCGCAAACAGAGTTGGCCTCAATACCATTGCCGCGCCGGTTTTTTGGGAGCTGTTGGAGCCTCAGGAGGGACAATTTGATTTCTCCCAGTTGGAAATGCTTCTGGAGGAGGCACGCGAGCATGGGCTGAAGCTGGTAGTTCTGTGGTTTGGCACCTGGAAAAACGGAAACTCCCATTATGTTCCCCAATGGCTCAAGCGGGATACCAGGCGCTTCCTCTGGGCCCGCGCGGCGGATGGCGTTCCCGTTTGCAGCCTTTCTCCCCACTGCGAAGCCACCCTGGAAGCCGATAAGAAGGCCTTTGGTGCATTGTGCAGCCGGATCGCCCGGATCAACTCCGACAGTACCATCCTTGGTATCCAGGTAGAAAATGAGCCGGGGCTGATTGGAACCCCCAGAGACTACGGTCCCGAGGCTCAGAGGCTGTTTTGCGAGAAGGTTCCCCGGGAAGTGGCGGAGCATATGGGCCGACAGGGGACCTGGGAAGAGGTCTTTGGCTATGATGCGGGTGAGTTCTTTACTGCCTGGGCCATTGCAAGGTATATAGACCGGGTGGCGGCTGTGGGAAAAGCTGCGCTTGACCTTCCGATGTACACCAATGTCTGGCTGGGGGAGATGCACAACCGCGTTGCCGGCATCGACTATCCCTCCGGCGGGGCAGTGACCAAGACCCTTTCCGTTTTCCGGCTGGGCGCACCCACTCTGGATACCATCAGCCCGGATATTTACCTCCAGGATCAGAAAACCTGGGATACTTTGAATGCCGCCTATCAGGATGGTACCCATCCTTACTATGTGCCGGAGCTGCTCCCCGGGCCTCTGGCGGCAACCCGGGCAATTCAGGCTGTGGTTGAGAATGGGCTCAGCGGAGTTCACTACTTTATGATCGATGTGTTCAGCCTGCCGGACGGAACGCTGACGCCCCGGTTCCGGGAGGCCGCCGAGGCAATGGGGATCCTTCGGGATATGCGCGTTCTGATCGAGCGGTATCAGGGAACGGACAAGCTCTACGCGGTGACGCAATATGAAGGTATGTCTGAGCAGTATATTGACTTCGGAGACTACATCGGCAGCGTTCGATTCGCGTCGAAAAACGGCGATCTGATGGCGAAAAACACGGATCAGACCATGGATAACTGCCATTTTGCCCTACCGGATGATCCCCGCAGAGGCAAGGGGATCATTTGCTACGAAGGAAACGGGAGATTCTATCTGGCTGGATCCAACTACCGTCTGATGTTGTTTCCGAAGGATCATGTGGTTTGCTCTACCAGCCCTGCGCACAGCGGTGACTTCCTGAACCAGCGGACGCAGCCCTTCCTGTCCGTTTGCGAGGGCCGGTTCGATGCTTCGGGGAACTATCAGGTAAGTGGACGCAGAAACGGTGACGAGGCGGATTACGGGTTCTGGGTCACGCCGGATGTGGGCGTTGTCCGTGTGGAGATGAATTTGGATTTTTACCGGGATTGCCGATAAGATATCTATGGCAGCACGGCCAAACGGCACTGTCTGTCAGATTGCTGGATAATCCGCATTGGGCCGCAAAAGGAAGCCGGGCAGCGCCAAAGAGCGCTTCGAAAGGCGCAGCGTCTGTCTCACGAATGCAAAAATATTCAAAAAAAGAACCGTCCTTGCGAATCGGTGACCGTGATCACTGATTCGCAAGGACGGTTTTCTTTTTTACGTTGTGCTGTTTGACGAAGCCTCCCCTAGGGAAGCAGTCCCTTTGCACTTATCCTGCGTGGGCTTCCAATCCCAGATCCCCCCATAGATCCGGGTTGGTTGTACTGACGGCGATGGCTCCGGCCTGAAGTGCGGCCCGGATATCCGTTTCTGTGGTCAGCAACCCGCCCGCGATAATGGGGACGGAACAGTAGCCGCTGATCTGCTTGACGATGGAGGGCATCATGCCGGGAAGCATTTCCAGAAAGTCCGGACGATTGCTGGTAATGTTCCGCTGCGCCCGCTGAAGGGCAACGCCATCCAGGAGAAAGATTCGGTAAACCGTCAGAAGTCCCAGTTCTTTGGCTCGTTTGATCATATTGGTGTGGGTGGTGAGAATGCCGGAGGCACAGGTTTTCTGGGCAATGAAATCCACGGAAACAGGAACCGATGCGAGTCCATCCACCAGATCGATATGCACAAAGACCTCCTTGCCGCTGTCGGAGATTCTCTGACAGTATTCTGATACGTTCAATATATTACAGCTGAGCAGAAACACAACCTTAGCGCTGCAGTTTATGACGGCGTCAAGCCCTTCATCGTTTCGGACGGAGGCCACAAGGGGGTTTTTCAATAGTCTGGTCAATGTGTCTTTTTTTGAATGCTGCATGATGTTCCTCCCGTTTCGCAATAGAATGATGTCCGTACCTATGAAGCAACGTGTCTATTTTATCACAAAAAGTGTGTATGTCAAATACTTTTGTGCTTATCGGATAAACTCAGCAACCCATCCACAGAATTGAATTCCCTCAATTTGTTGGACACAAAACTTTCGTTGGCACCAAGAAACTGGTAAAACGCAGGGCATTTGAGAAGCTTATCGAAGGTCAGGCGGCAAATTGATGATGAAACCCACCAATTCTGTTGCGTACCAAAAAACCATTGCAAATAAAGGAGTTTTGAAATAAATGAAATTAGGTATTGTTGGAAATTACCTATTTTCATATCTCCATAATTCTCAATAAACATTTATATCACTCATTTCCCGAAACTTTTCCCTCTTATATTCCCATATACTTTCATATAGTTTTATGGCGGTTTGGTGCGGAATTGGTGCGGTGAATGATGTACAACTTTTTGGAAACGGGTTCACCACGAAAAAGTCTGTCTGAAAATAAAGACACAATTTTGAAAGGAACACGTTATGATGAAATTGCTTCATGGTGTCTACAATATGGATGCCAATTCCGTAGAACTCACTTACAGCGATGGTTCTGTTCTTACAATCGACTGTGAGGAAGTGAAAAACTTTTATAATGTCACAAATAGCCAGATGGCTGACCTGGACTGGCTGCTTTACCATGCGCCGATGGAGTATGCTGGGCTGGTGGTGTCTGAGAAAATGAAGCGTTACCTAAAGGGCACTTCGCTGCATGGAATAGAAGATTGACTTAGCAAAAAGCCGATGTATCGTGATTGGGCGATACATCGGCTTTTTGTATTCTGCACATTTTTGCTGAGGCTCTACAGTCTTTCACCCAGAGTCTTCTTTAGTACGCACACTCGGTTCATTCTCTAATTGCTTAGAATTTGTTTGGTTGATTTTTATTATTTTCCAAACAAAGCTAGGCTTGCAAACTCATATCAGTCAAATACTAACCTGAGACACTATGACGCTTCAAATAAAGCTAAATTACTGTCTGAGTTTCGCTCGCTCCACCGAATTACTTTTGCATCATAATTTAAGAAGGCATCCTCAATTCCTCTGGAAATTGTGTTTTGATCATTCAAAATCACAATTAGCTGGCTATCGCTTCTCCTTGCAGGCTTAGTGTCATTCCACGCAAACAAGATGTTCCCCATACTTGATTTATTTGGATTATTAACCGCCTGGCAAAGTCTCTCTGGCTTTGTTTTAGTTCTTTGTAATAAAAAATCATAGTTATGGGAGAAACCAGAGATTCCAGTAAACTGGACATTGTCCGAATAAAAAATATCCTTCTCCGTAAAGAAATCCTGTATGTCATCCAGAAAGAGCGAGGCTACTTTGGACTTTGAAACAGCAAACATATCATCAATCCGCAGCATTGCCTGGATAAATAAATGCTTCTTCTGCGCAAAAGCACTTGCGGGGGCTTTACAAATCAACTCGTCGCCATCAAGTTTAACCCCGTACTGGTTCAAAATTCTCTGCAGATGTGTCTTTCTGACAGGGGTAAATTGGAAGCCATTCATTTTCAAATTTCGGATAGTTGCACTATCATCCGTAAAATAGATGTCCTCTCCAACCATCCGCACATAGATTTGAAGGTAGTCATTGGCACTGTCTAAGTAGGGAGTGGTAATCTCGTAATACTCTCCGACCTTTTCAAATGTAGTTTCTCTCCTGAGCCATGTGGCATACTCATCAATTAATTTCTGAATATCCAAGATTATCCCTCCTCTCACTATAATAATTCAAATTGATATGTAATTTTAGGCTGCTCTATAACATTAAATCTGGTCAAAAACGATATAGTACTATCAACAAAAGACTCACTTTGAATATCATCCGCTTGGAAAGCATAGCTACGTCCGTATTCCTCTGTGTATATATGCCAATGGCTCCCCTTGATTTTCTGACCATCTGGATTGCAATGAACGTTAGATGGGTTCATGTGAAGTTCCAGTAGCATCGTACCATTCTTTTTGATACGAGCGCCTATGTTATACTTAAGGGGTTGAATTTCCCCGCGGTATACCTTCACAATGAATATGTCTTTCTTAGCATCCCCGATTACCTCGAATTCTTTCTCGCCGCCACTGACAGGTAAACTTAACTCTGCAATCAGAGAACGCTTTGTCATACTAAGTAATCTACGCGCTTCAGCATTTGTAAGTTTGAGATCACTCATGTAACCACCTCTATCATCGCCTAGTTTAACACCTGTATCTGAATTTTTCAATACAATTTCGAGATTTAAGCGTTTTTCGCAATCCTGTTTAACGGGAGAATTAGGAGCGGCATCTGGAGTTTTGAACATCATCTCTCGGATTGAGTGTGGCAAGCAGGAATAAAGATTTTTGCAGTTTAATTGTTGTCATCACATATTTCATGTACTCGCATTTGCACAATTTAAAAAATCGTTCCACACATCATTTATACTCACAATTTTTCCCCAGAATTCCTTTGGTTCCGCATTTTTGAGTTCAAGAAAATGCTTGTCATTTGTAAAGAATACATCGCAATACGCCATGTACATAGCATGCATACAATCTTTGTACAGGCCTCGATTTCCCTTTCCCTCCGTCTGGCTTACTGCCATCATCGCCATGTACAGGATTGGGCCTCTGTAAAGTATTGCTTCATAATGACAGAATAAATATCTCATTTGATGTCCTATATCATCGACCCCGCGTTTCTTCCAAAAATCAATCACTTCACAATTGTCAAATCCAGAAGCTATCCCGGTAATAAGCAAACTTGTCGCAAAATAGATTCCCGATTTATATACCTTCTCCAGTTTCTCTGGGATCTCACTCTTTTCTTCAAGAAGATGCAGTGATGAATATACCGAGTTTATCCACTGGCAAACCGTCGTATATAATTCATCATCAGGATAGACACTGTCAGAAAAATCTGATTTGATTAACTTTTGCAAAATGCGGGATGTTCGAGAAGAATTCTTTCCGTCTTCATCTACGAGCTCGGACTGAATAACCAGCGTCCTCTCAGGATCAGATGAAATTTCTCTCCATACATCCGCAAATCTACCCGCTGTTTTCGTGAATTCAAACATTTCCTGCTTCTTTGGACATCCGGCTGCAGTATATTCATCCATTATCGCAATTGGCCCCGGATACACACAGCCATCTTCAAACAGTGTCTGACATGTAGCAATAAGTTTTTCTTTTCTCTCATCATCTCCGGTGCACACTATCTCCCACATTGTGACGGGTGAAAGACACAATATACTCTTCCCGTCATCCATTAGCTTTAGTCCATCTCGCAGTAGTGGAATGTCTTTCGGATGTACATTGTCCGCCACATAATTTATTGCCGACGTTTCGAAGTAAATAACCATTGCAGTCCCCTCCCAAGTTTTATACTCTTTCCCCGGCGCACTTCTCCCGATAAATTCTCCGTAGCACTCTCTAACGATTCCTTCATTTATTCAGCTTACACACCCGATTTCGTTCGCTCAACAGCGTGTCCGCTTTCCGGGCGAGCTGACAGATTACGCCGCTGTCCCCATCCACAACAGCCGCCTGCAAATCATCCACCGCCGCAGACAGATCCCGTTCGATCTCGGCCAGAGCCTCGCTGCTGACGGGGTCGCTGTAGCGAACGTTTTCGCAGAACGCTTTGACCTCCGCAGAATCGCACTGGGCGGCGAGCTGGTGGGTTTTGGATTGGAGGGAACGCATAAAGGTCACATCTTTTTTGAGTTTCTGATCCTTGACGTGGATGGTCTCTACCACCGCATCGGCACTGACCAGACCAATGACCGCAGCACCCAGCATGGCAGCATATACCAGCACTGCCAGCCATGCGGGAGTCCATTTTCCAAGTGCCATAAGGAGCAGACTGGCCGCCAGCTGCCCGCCGCCGTAGATCACGCCGATTCGGGCAATGGGGAAGCCATAAAAAGCGGCTTGTGGACTGGCTGCTTTACCATGCGCCGATGGAGTATGCCGGACTGGTAGTATCTGGGGAATTAGAACATTATCTAAAGGGTAATGCGCTACACGGATTGGAAAGCTAACGCTAAATAAGTTTGACAGCAGGAGAGGGAATGCCCCCGCCTGCTGTTTTTTTGCGTACTCATTTAATTTCTTGCTCCAGTTCATCAAACTCAACTGTCGAAAAGAACTCCCCTAGCGTAATCTCCAGTCCATCGCAGAGCTTTTTGATCGTAACTGCCCCAGGATTTTTACTTTCTCCATTTAGTATGCTTTTAACCGTGGCCTGTGGGACCGCAGAAATATTACTAAGCGCATTAGGTGTAATATTACGTTCTTTGCATAACTGGCGAATACGATTTGCAATGGCTTCTCTGGTATCCATAAAAACCTCCGGACGATTTATCACTGCTATGATACATCGTCCGGTTTTTTAATATTAGTGATACTTCACTAATACGAGATAATATGTTATACTAGTGATATACCACTATTCATTACATACAACAGGGTAAGCAAACTGTATTACAATTTATCCGGATACCGATAAATTGTAATGCAGTTTTCGAATCGCCACGCACAAGAGTTCGATGAACTGGAACAGGAAATAAAATAAGTGCCAGCAGACCGGTATCAACCCGGCACTGCTGGCACAAAACTCAATATGAAATATCTCTGATATAAACAAAAAATCCGAACCCATTCCCCACAGGGAAGAAGTTCGGATTTTTCATGTATGGTGGACGATATAGGACTCGAACCTATGACCTTCCGCACGTCAAGCGGATGCTCTAGCCAGCTGAGCTAATCGTCCATCTTCCGAAGCACACTCGGAACAGTAGGGATTATATCGTATTATGTAAGAAAAGTCAAGCACTATTTTCAGAAATTTACGTCTGCATCCTTCGGGCTGAGGGTTTCCAGCAGGGTATCCATGATCTGGCGGCAGGAATCCGGCCAGGGGTAGCTGTCGGTTTCAAAGCCTGCATTGTCCATCAGGTCCTTGGCCGTGGTGCTGTAGAGGGCCTCATAGGTATCCCGGATCAGGGAGAAAACCCGAACCATCTCCTGCGCATCCTGGCCCTGGAGCCAGGTGGTCAGCGCAGCGTTCATCTCATTTTCCGTCAGGCCCGTGGACTTGCACCAGTCCAGGAGCTTGGCCGTATAGGACACCGCCGTCATGGTGCAGCCTGCGGTGCCGGGGAACACGTTGCCAACGATCTGATCCAGCACCTTTGTCAGGTCCTCTGCCCCCTGGGTCTGGACGGCGGCCACGGTGGTCTTAGTCTGGGCCTCCGGCATAGTTGCAATCGTCGTGGAGGCAGGCCCGGTTCCCCTGCTCTGGCAGGCAGCCATACTCAGCACCAGCGTGCAGGCCAGCACACCGGTTCCCACCTTTTTTATAGAAAGCATTTTATATCCTCCGTTGATTCGGTTACCAATTCGGTTACATAATTCAAAGATTACAAATTGTATTATATCGAATTTCTTCACAAAATCAACAGGTATTTTTGATTCTTAACGTAATTTTAAGAAACACAGAAGATTTTTCATGCTATGTATTTCATCTTCTTATCTTTGTATTTTCGTTGTTATGGTAACATTTCGTTTTCCAAAAATGACATTTTTTATCTTTTTGAATATCCAAGCACAACGATAGCGGCAAAAACTACCTCAGATGATCCGTTCGGTCATTTGAGGCAGTTTTCTCTTACTTAACGGAACAATCAACCCAACTTCTGGGCGATGCGTACGCCGCCCAGGGCCGGTGAAACGGTGTTCACCACCACAGGGGCCAGCTTTTCCATGGCTTCCAATGCCTGGGCCCGGAAGCAGTCGCTCTTGAACAGGCCGCCGGACAGGACGATTTTCAAATTCTGCTCGCCCTGGGCGCGGAGATTTTCCAGCATCCGCCCGGCGTACAGCGTCAGACTGTCCACAGCCCCCTGGCGAAGCTTCTTACACAGGGGCGACTGCGCAGTTTCCAGGACGATGGAGGCAAAGGAGGCGATCTCGTCCCCCTTGGTCAGGTTGGTGAGACGGTAGAGCATCTCTTCCCTGCCGCCGCCCTGGGGCAGCAGCTTCTTTTCCACCGCACGGAAGGTAAAGCAGTCCTCCCGGCAGCCGTCCAGCCACAGCGTCATCTCCCGCAGCAGTCGGCAGCTCATCCAGTAGCCGGAGCCAAGGTCTGAGAAGGAATAATTCCAGCCGCCGATACGCTGCGAGTGGCCCTGGCTATCAATGCCAACCACAATGGACCCTGTGCCCGCAATGACCACCACGCCGGGCACATCCGCTGCCGCCCAGAAGGGCAGCAGAGCATCGTTGACCACCGTGGTCTGCGCCTCCGGGAAACCGGCCTGCTGGATCATGGCCTCATAGACCACCCGGTCCGCCGGCGTATCGCAGCCGGACATTCCCCAGACGCTTCTTTGAATGTGTTCCGCCCGGAAGCCGGCCCGCTCCATCTGGCGCACCAGCTCCCGCATATTGGCAAAGGCCGCAGCGTTGCCCACGGACTTGAAGCTGGTCGCCCCGCCGTTCAGAGTCAGCAGGGTTTTCCCGCTGCCGTCTGCCACACACAGCTCTGTTTTGGAACCGCCGCCATCCACACCGAGAAAAAGCTTGCTCATTTTTCTTTCCTTTCCCGCAGTATTCCGACGATTCGGCTGTATTCCCCTTCGTCCAGAATATAATGTTTGCAATAGAGTATATAAGAGGCCACCATGCACACCCAGGGCAGAAGGCTCATGACCAGCAGCAGACCATCGGTCTGGAAGTGAGTTGCCTCGGCCACCACGGCGTTGATCTGACTCAGCTTCTCCACCTCTGTCACCAGGCCCTGGCTTGCCATCTGCTCCAGCTCGGAGATGCGATTGGTATAGCCCGTAACGCCGAAGGCCAGATAGCTCAGGGTCGTCACCAGGACGATCAGAGCAGAGGCCATCTTGGTCAGGAAGGGCCGCAGGGACGCAATGATTGCCTCATCCCGGACGCCCCGCTTATATTCATTGTACTCCACCGTGTTGAGGATGGAGATCATCATCACCAGATAGAAGCAGTACTGCCCCAGATTGGTGATCATGTAGCACACGGTAATGAGCCAGAACTTTCCGGTCCCACCCGGCAGGAAAAGCCCACCCAGAAGCATCCCAAGATACGCCGCACTGGCGGCGAAGACCATATACTTCATCAGGGTCTTTCTGGGCCATTTCCGGGAGATGGCCGGGTAGAACAGCATGAGGAAAGCCGTTGCCGCCACGCCGATGGTGCTGAACAGGGAGTAGAGCCCGCCCTCGTAGCCGAAGGCGAAATAAATATAGGCAGAGCCCAGGCCACCCATGGCCAGGCCGTTGCCCACCTGCTGCAGCAGGAAGATGAACGCGATACACAGCAGCTGATCATTGCCCGTAACCGTACTCCAGATTTTCTTGAAGCTGACGGGAGGTGCTGCCTCCTGCATATAGCTTCTGTCCTCCCGGACACCGAAGATGGTAAAACACAAAAACACCGGCCCGATGATGCAGAACATCAGTGCCACCAGACCGTAGGCCTTCTGGGCGCTGCCGCCCAAGGTATGGCTGCCGGTGGTCAGCATGGGCACCAGGATGCCCGCCAGGGTACCGCCAACACCAGCAAAGAGCGTTGCCCGGGAGGTGAATTGGTCCCGCACCGCGCCGTCGCTGCCCAGAGACGGAATCATGCCCCAATAGGAGATATCGTGCATGGTGTAGGCAATGGAGTAGCAGAAATAGATCACCCCAAAGAACACCACAAAGGCCCAGCCCTGGAGCTGCACATTAAAGGCCAGATACACCACCACACAGGTCAGCGCAATGCCAATGGTCAGCCACGGCTTGTACTTGCCCCATTTGGTCCGGGTCCGCTCGATGATGTTGCCCATGATGGGGTCATTCAGCGCGTCAAATATCCGGGCTGCCACCATAATGGCGGTAATGGCCATAAGCTGTCCGGCGGTCAGCTGCCTGGTAAACAGGACATACACCAGCAGGAAATTGGTAAACAACTGGTAGAGCATATCCCGGCCCACCGTGCCCAGGGGGAACAGCCAAAGGTTTCGCTTGCGATATCGATCTGCTTCGTTCATTCGAATACCCTCCTATTTACCTGTTTATGTATAATTTATTACAATTTCCAGCAAATTGCAACAGGCAAATTTATGCCGCCTCTTTACACCGGCCCCAAGTTCGACTATAATCAAACGGAAAATCACAAATTTTGCAGCCGTTCTTCCGGAAATTGCCCCGGAACGGCTCTATAAGGACACTATGAAAAAAATTTTTGTTCTGCTGCTATCTATGCTTCTGCTGCTGTCCGGGTGCAGCACGGAAAAGAACGAAGCCTCCACCCGCTACCTGACCACCATGGACACCGTCATGACCCTGACGGCTTACGGACCCCACCGGAAGCAGGGGCTGGATCTGGCCCAGGCGGAAATTGAGAACCTGAACAGCCTTCTCAGCACAGGGCTGCCGGGCAGCGAGATTTCCCGGCTGAATCAGGCAGGCGCAGCGTCTCTTTCCCAGGAGCCGCTGGCCCTACTGGAGCAGGCGCTGGAGCTGTATGATTCCACCGGCGGGCTGTTTGACCCCACCGTATACCCCTTGGTCAAGCTCTGGGGCTTTTATGACAAGAGCTACCATGTCCCCACGGCTGCGGAATTGGGCGACCTTCTTCCCCTGGTGGGGGCGGATCGCATCCGCATAGAGGGCAGCCGCGTCACCCTGGGGACGGGCCAACAGATCGATCTCGGCAGCATTGGAAAGGGCTATGCATCCCAACGGGCCTGTGAAATTCTAAAGCAGGCGGGCGTAGAATCGGCGCTTCTCAGCCTGGGCGGAAACATCCAGTGCATCGGTACCAAGCCCGATGGAAGCCCCTGGAACATCGGCATCCGGGATCCCTTCGGCGATGAAAGCGCACTTTATGCCGCCGTAAAGGTGGAAGATCAGGCGGTCATCACCTCCGGAGGCTACGAGCGCTTCTTTGAGGACCCGGAAACGGGCAAGATTTACCGCCACATTTTAGACCCTCGCACGGGCTATCCCGCCCAAAGCGGCCTGAGCTCTGTTTCCATTATCACCAATGACGGCGCTCTGGGCGATGGGCTCTCCACCGCACTCTATATTATGGGGCTGGAGCAGGCCACAGAATACTGGCGCAGCCACGCCGACAGCTTTGAGGCCATCCTGATTTCCGACGATGGCACATTGTACGCCACCAGCGGACTAAAAGGCCGCATTTCATCTGAGCATGAAGTTGTCTTTCTCTCCCGCTGAGCTTTTCGCAGCCGTAAACAGCATGTAAAAAAATCAATTGTAACATTTTTACGAACAGATGTGTCCCCCACTTGCGAAGAGTCAGAAACGTGCTATAATAGGTTTTATAAAAAACTATGAATTGTAATATTGCGAGGGTTTTTCCATGAAAAAATTGCTCTTGGTCGTGAATCCCTATTCCGGGCAGAAAAAGGCCGCAAAGCTGCTGCCGGAAATCATTGCCATGTTCAACCGTGCCGACTACACCGTTCAGGTTTACATCACCGCCGGTCCCGGAGATGCCACCGTGGAGGTGGCCCGTGTATGCCGGGACGTGGACTTGGTGGTCTGCTGCGGCGGCGACGGCACCTTCAATGAGACCCTGGCAGGCATCCTGGAATCAGGCCTCAATACCCCCATCGGCTACATTCCCGCCGGCTCCACCAACGATTTTGCCTCCAGCCTGAAGCTCTCCTCGGACATTCTGGAGGCCACCCAGGACATCATTTTGGGCACTCCCGTTGCCTATGACGCAGGCAAGTTTGGCCAGCGCTACTTCTCCTATGTGGCCTCTTTCGGTGCCTTTACCCGCACCAGCTACGCCACCCCCCAGGGCATCAAAAACGCCCTGGGCCACACGGCCTACGTGCTGGAGGGCATTCAGGAGCTGTCCCAGATCCGCAAGGAGCATATCAAGATGATCATTGACGGCGAAGAGGTGGAGGATGACTTCCTCTTCGGCGCCATCTGCAACTCCACCTCTGTGGGCGGTATTCTGACCCTGGACCCCGAGGTTGTGGATTTACAGGACAACAAGCTGGAAATTCTGCTGGTGCGGGCTCCTAAGAATCTGGCGGAGATTCACGAGTGCATCGTAGCCCTGAACACCCAGAAATACAACTGCGCCATGCTGACCTTCCGGTCTGCCACCCACATCCGCATTTTTGCCGACCCGGAAATGCCCTGGACCCTGGACGGCGAGCGGGAAGAGGGCCACAGCGAGGTGGTGGTCACTCCGCAGCATCTGGCCTACCGGCTGATGAAGCGTCAATAAGATGAAAAATACCACACTGTGCTATGTGACCCGGGGAGATCAGGTGCTGATGCTCCACCGGGTCAAGAAGAAAAACGATATCAACCACGACAAATGGATCGGCATCGGCGGCAAATTTCTGCCAGAGGAAAGCCCGGACGAATGCCTGCTCCGGGAGGCCTGGGAGGAGACCGGCCTGACCCTGACCTCCTGGCGCTGCCGGGGCGTGGTCACCTTCCTGAACACGGAGTGCGAGGGCGAATTCATGTACCTCTTCACCGCCGACGGCTTTGAAGGGGAAATGCACCTCTGCGACGAGGGGGATCTGGAATGGGTCAGCCGGGAATTTCTGAACAGCCTTCCCACGTGGGAAGGAGACAGGATCTTTCTGGATCTGCTGTGGCAGGATGCGCCCTTCTTTCTGCTGACCCTGCGCTACCGGGGGGATATTCTGGAAGAGGCCGTACTGAACGGCGAGGTAATTCATAAAATTTAATAAAAATCGAAAAAGCGTTCCTTTTTAGTCGGAACGCTTTTTTGCATATAAAAACAAAACCCACACCCTCGAAGTGTGGTTCTTGCCAATAACCTTTGAGATTTATCGCTCGCTGACGCTCTGGTCGCAGTCTTCAAAAATCAGGTCATCAATGTCCTCATTCTGGTTTGCTTTCCGCTTATCCATTTGGCATTCCCCTTTCATTCAATTTTTCTATAGTATACCACAAAAATCGGAGGCAAACAATCAAAATAGCGTGAAGCTTCTGTGAAAAATATGTAAAAATCCCGTAGGAATCGGCATTCCTACGGGAATCTTTTATACCTCCTGAGGGAAGATCAGGGTTGCTTTGAACAGGTCTCCGTCCACCAGCAGCTCCAACGCGCCGTGCTGGAGCTCCATCATGCTTTTGGCGATGTTGAGGCCCAGGCCGCTGCCCTCCTGGCTGCGGGAGGCCTCGCCCCGGACGAAGCGCTCCATGAGCTCGTCGGCACTGATGTTCAGGGAGTCCCGGGAGATGTTCTTAAAGGAGATGCACACCTTTCCGTCCACCGCCACCATATCCACATAGAGCCGGGTATCCGGCTGGGCGTACTTGGCGGCGTTGCTCAGCAGATTGCTCATGGCCCGCCAGGCCAGTCTTCCGTCGGCGTGGATATAGAGGGGCTCCTTGGGTGCCCGGAAGACGGGCATCAGGTGGGCGGCTTCCAGCTTGTCCGTAAATTCGCCCAGAGCCTGGTTCACGGTCTCCACCGCGTCCATGGTAGTCAGATTCACCGTGATATTGCCGGTGGAGGCCTTGCTCAGCTCGATGAGGTCGTCGATCAGCCGCTTCATGCGGTTCGACTGCCGGGAGAGCACCTCCAGATAGGTCTGCGCATCCTCCGGAGAATGGGGCTTCTGCAGCAGGTCTACATAGTTGATAATGGAGGTCAGAGGGGTCTTGATGTCGTGGGAGACGTTGGTGATGAGCTCGGTGCGCATCCGCTCGGAGCGCATCTGCTTCTGGGCCGCCACCATGACCACATCGGACAGGCCGTTCAGCTCCTGGGCCATATCCTTGAAGCCGCCGATCATCAGCTTTTCGTCCACCTTGATCTCCAGGTCGCCACCACGCATCCGCTTGGCCGCCTCCAGAAGGGTGGCATAGACATTGGCGCTGTAGATCACCACTGCCAGGGCGATGGCGAAGCTGATGAAGAGCAGCAGACTGCTGTCCCACAGCAGCCCGGGGAAGGTGCAGCCGCCGACCAGCAGCCCCCCAACCAGCCACTGCCAGCTCAGGGGCAGCAGGCCATAGAGCTTGCGCACCCAGCCGATCAGCCAGGAGAAGAACTTCTTGATGGTCTTCCAGGCCCAGATCACAAGGCCGATGGTCACGGTCCACAGGATCTTATAGGCCCAGCCCAGGCACTTCCAGCCGAAATGCCAGCACCAGACCACAATTCTCCAGCATAGACCCGTCACACTGTGGCGCCACCAGTAAAAATTCGGGGTCTTGAACTGGGCGGCGCAGGCAAAGCAGCAGCCCACGAAGAGCAGGCACCAGGCATACAGCCCATAGCCATAGATGCTGAGGAGGGTAAGCATACTCTGCTGGATGAAATAGCGCAGTCCCTCTGAGGCGCAGAACACATAGCCGGCTGCCCCCAGCACCACCGCCGCCAGATAGATATCCAGAGGGATGCAGTTCAGGCCGCCGGGGCGAATCTCCTCTGAGCCTGGCTTCCGGCCCGCCGCCATGCACAGATACACCGCCAGCGCCGCAAACAGCACCAGGCACACCCCCAGGGCCACGGATACTTCCAGCTCGTGCCGCCAGACGGCATCCGCCAAAGACCAAAGCCGATCTGCCTCGGTTCCGCCCAGGCCCGAATTTGCGATGTGGAAAATTACGGTATAGTCCTGTTTGGTGGGCTGCTCCTGGATAACATAGAAAATAGACGTATCGTCGGATACCCAAAAGCTGGAAATCTGGAGTTCCTCATCGGGATACTCCGTCTGATATTTCTCCATCAGCTGTTCCTGGATTTCCTCCCGATCAAGGAATTTGCTGGTAACGCCTTCGCTTACCGGGAACTCATAATTTACGGTCCCCGCATTGACGGTATAGGCAAACTCCGTGAACCCGCCTGTCATGGTAATGCTTTCCGCTACCACATTGTCTTTGCTGTCTTTGATTTGGTAGTCATATGCCGGTTCACTGTAGCGCCGGTTTACAAACGCCTGATTGGCCCTGCCCTCTGCCTGGGCGGCATAGCGGGCCACGTAGTCCTGCGCCTGCCATTGCAGGTTGTCCTCCAGGTCTGCGCGCCACTTCTCCCGGGGGCTCTGGCCGTCCTGCAAGCCCAGCCCCGCCAACACCACCAGGCTGCCCCCGGAGACGATGGCCCCCATAAGGCACAGGGCGCACAGAGCCACCGCCAGGAACTTGAAGATCACATGATTTCTCATTTGCTCTCCCCCTCCAGCTTATAGCCCTGGCCCCACATGACTTTTAAGTACCGGGGCTCGGAGGGATTGATCTCGATTTTCTCCCGCAAATGGCGGATATGCACGGCAACACTGCCCTCGCTGCCCAGAGCGGCCTCCTGCCAGACGGCCTCATAGAGGGCCTTGGTGGAATAGACCTTGCCGGGGTTGGACATGAGCAGATGCAGTATGGAATACTCCGTGGGGGTCAGGCTCACAGGTTCCCCCTCCACGGTGACGGACTTGGTGCGGTCATCCAGGGAAATACCGCCGATGGTCAGGGTCTCCTTGTCCTCCGTGCGGCTGTCCATCCGGGAATACCGCCGCAGCTGAGAGCGGATCCGGGCCAGCACCTCCACGGGCACAAAGGGCTTGGTAATATAGTCGTCCGCCCCCACGTTCAGGCCCAGGACCTTGTCCTCGGTCTCGGACTTGGCCGTCAGCAGAATGATGGGCGCGTTGGAAAATTCCCGGATCTTGGCCGTGGCCGTCACGCCGTCCATAACGGGCATCATCACATCCAGCAAGATCAGATCCATCGGTGTTTTCCGGCACAGCTCCACCGCCTCCTGGCCGTTGTAGGCCTCATACAAGTCGTACCCCTCTGGGGTCAGATAGATTTTCAGCGCGTTTACAATATCCTTCTGATCGTCACAAATCAAAATCCGATACATATCCATTCCTCCGTTTGTTTTCCATCTGCGACCATTATACCATTCCCTTTCTTAATTAGAAAGAGGGGGAATCTTTAAGAAGTGATTAAAAAAGCAGAATCCCCCACTGGAAAATCCCTTTTGAATTCTGTATCATAGTCGCAGAAAAAGGAAAGCGAGGCAACGCTATGGCATACCAAATCTTCAAGCCCATCTCCCAGGTGCAGGGGGTTCTCTTTGATATGGACGGCGTGATTCTGGATTCCGAAGGGCTCTACACCCGCTTCTGGCAGGAGGCAGCTGTTTCCCTGGGCTATTCCATGACCCACGCCCAGGCTATCGGCATGCGGGGACTGAACCGGGGTGCGGCCGCCACCCAGCTGGAAAGCTATTTTGGCCCCGGGGTTGACTACATTCAAATGCGGAACAAGCGCATCGAACTGATGGACGCCTATGTAGGAAGCCGGGGCATTCCGCCGAAGCCCGGAATCTACGCGCTGCTGGATGCTCTGGAACGCGCCCACATTCCCGCAGCCATCTGCACCGCCTCTCCTATTGCGCGGGTAAAGCAGTATCTGGAGCCTCTGGGGCTTTTCCACCGCTTTGCTGCCATTGTCACCAGCTACGACGTTCAAAAGGGCAAGCCCGCCCCGGACATCTACCTGAAAGGTGCCTCGGTTTTAGGCTTGCCAAGTGAACGCTGTGTGGCCCTGGAGGATTCCAAAGCGGGGCTGCTCTCCGCCGAAAGTGCGCTCTGCATGACCGTCATGGTCCCGGATCAGGATAAACCGGATGCAGATGACCTGGCACGCATCCACGCTCTGTGCGACAGCCTTACGGATGTAGTCGAGCTGCTATCCCTCACATAAGCTCCGGCAGGGTCATGCGGCTCTCAAGCGCCATGGTCTGTCCGGTAATGGGGTGGATAAATTCCAGGCGCTTTGCCAGCAGCAGCTGGGTCTCAAAGCCCTTCTCTCGGGAAAAGGCCATGGATGCTTCGCTGCCATACTGGGGGTCTCCCAGTATGGGAAAGCCCATATAGGCGCAGTGTAGCCGCAGCTGATGGGTTCTTCCGGTAACGGGCTCCAGCTCCAGGCGGCTCACCTGTGCCCCCCGCTCCAAAACCCGGTAACGGGTGACGCTGGGCTTGCCGTCCGGCCGGATCTCCCGCAGAAGGCTGGGAAGCTCCTTTCGGGCAATGGGCGCATCAATAAGGCCCGCTTCCCCATCCGGCCCGCCGAAAACCAGAGCCTCGTAGCTCTTCCGGGGCTTGCACTCCTGCAAAAGCGCATGGATATGGGAATTCTTGGCAATGAGCACAATGCCGAAGGTATCCCGGTCCAGCCGGGTCAGCGGATGAAAAGCCCCCTGCTGCCCCGTCCGGGCATAGTAGCCCTGTACAAGATTGGCAAGGGTTCCCGTGATTCGGTTCCGGGAGGGGTGGATCAGCATTCCGGCGGGCTTATCCACTGCCAGAAGCCAATCATCCTCAAAAAGCACCGCAAGGGGCCCCTGCTCTGCCGGATACTCCGGCTGCGCCTCTTCCAAACGCACTGCAATAACGTCTCCCGGCTCTACCTGGTAATTCGTATGGCAGCTGAGGCCATTGACCCGGAGGCCGTCCGCCCACTTGACTTTATTCACAAGGCCTGTGGACATCTTCAGCTCGTTTTTCAGAAACGAACTGAGCTTCCCTGCCCGGGCTACGGTTAACGTCAGTTCCATAGCGTGTCCCCTCCGTAAACTTAAAAAAGAAGCTGTCATTGCGAGCCAGCGCGCACGCTGGTGTGGCAATCTCCCGGACTTTCAAACTTTTTCGGTAGGAAGTCAGGGTCTTCACCCCTAACCGGGGGGATTGCCACACCAGTGACATCGGTCACTGGTTCGCAATGACAGCATTTTATGCAGTCTCTATAACCTCAATTAGTTCAGAGCAGCCTTGGCCTTCTCCACAACAGCGGCGAAAGCGGCATTGTCCTGGATTGCCATCTCGGACAGGCTCTTGCGGTTCATCTCGATACCGGCCTTCTTCACACCGTTCATGAAGGTGGAGTAGTTCAGACCGTAAGGAGCGACAGCAGCGCTCAGGCGGGCGATCCACATGGTGCGGTAAGCACGCTTCTTCTGCTTACGGCCTTCGAAAGCGTAGTTGCCGGACTTCATGACAGCCTGCTTGGCCATCTTGAAGTGCTTGGACTTGGAACCCCAGTAGCCCTTTGCCAGCTTCAGGGTTGCATTTCTTCTCTTGCGCGTCATCATTGCGCCTTTAACTCTAGCCATATACTATAATCCTCCTGTCTATCCCTTATTTGTACGGAATCATCTTTTTGATTGCATCCACATTGGTCACGTCGGCGTAAGTGGTGCTGCGCAGATGACGGGTACGCTTGGTGGTCTTCTTGGTGAGGATGTGGCTCTTAAAAGCGTGTGCTCTCTTGATCTTACCAGTCTTGGTCAGGTTGAATCTCTTCTTTGCACCGCTATGGGTTTTCAGCTTGGGCATAGGTAGTTCTCCTTCCGTATCTTGTGTAATAAAATACTTACTTGCTATTCTTGGGGGTCAGGAACATCGCCATGAAGCGGCCTTCCAGCTTGGGATTCTTCTCCATGGAAGCAACCTCGGCACAGGCATCGGCGAAATCCATCAGCAGCTTCTCACCCAGGTTGGTATGGGCCATTTCCCGTCCGCGGAAACGAACGCTGACCTTCACCCGGTTTCCGTCTGCCAGGAACTTCTGGGCTGCCTTGACCTTGGTATTGAGATCGTTGGTGTCAATGCTGGGGCTCATACGGATCTCCTTGATTTCCACGACCCGCTGGTTCTTCTTGGCTTCCTTCTCCCGCTTCTTCTGATCGAAACAGAACTTGGAATAGTCCATGATCTTGCACACAGGAGGCACAGCGTTGGGCGAGATCTTCACCAGATCCATCCCCTGCTCCTCCGCCATGGCGTTGGCCTGGGCTGCGGAAACAATCCCCAGCTGGGCGCCGTCTGCACCAATGAGCCGGATCTCTTTGTCCCGGATTTCCTCGTTGAGCTGATGGTCTAACTTTGCGATGGTAAGCACCTCCAAAACAAATAACAAAAAGCGGATGCCAAAGCATCCGCATACTCGCAAAAATTCCGAAAGGAACAAAGCTTTGTATTGAACCGTTTCGCATGGCTTACGGTGAGGCGGATGTTCAGCCTTCTTGATTACCCAGAGATTCTACCATGGATTCTTTCCTTTGTCAAGGGCTTTTTTTCATTTTTCCTGCGGTTTTCGGAATAGCTGCCCCCTTTCCCGGGGAGCATTATTCCATGGGGCCCACGATGGTCCCCGGTCCCGGGCGAAAGGAGGACAGGACCTCCAAAGGCAGTCGGGCATCTCTTGCCATCTCCACAGACCGGTCGTGAAGGACCTGGGCCCCGCTGGCAATCAAGCGCAGCATTTCCCCGTAACCGATTCGGTCAAACCGGGTGGCATCCGCAAAGCGCCGGGGGTCCCGGTCATAAATGCCGTCTACATCCGTAAAAATCTGGCATTTGTCCGCCCCCAGTGCCGCAGCAAGGGCCACCGCCGTGGTGTCTGAGCCGCCCCGGCCCAGGGTGGTTATGCGGCCCGCCTCGTCCACCCCCTGGAAGCCCGCAGCCACCACGATCCGCCCCTTGACCAGTTCCGCGCGAATAGGGTCCGGATCCACCGCCACGATTCTGGCCGCGCCAAAGCTGCTGTCCGTGCGGATTCCTGCCTGCCAGCCTGTCATACTGATGGCCTTGCCGCCCAGGGCCCCAATGGCCATGGCCATCAGACTGGCGGACATCT
>OIYP01000207.1_pt1 | contig 41823 bp, 41 predicted proteins | sample 1588261 | NCBI WGS metagenome assembly OIYP01 (sample SAMN03283293) | human gut metagenome | biome: human-associated habitat; material: feces | host: Homo sapiens | place: Peru | collected 2012 | reverse complement strand
TGGATAATGTGCAGATTTACGAAGAACGCAAAGAGAATGGTCAGTGGCTGAAATCTATAGAATTTAAGTTGTCGATTATAGAAAAAGAGTTTGCATTAAGTTTGGACAATGACACACAAAATGAGTGTATAGTGTGTATACGAAAAATAGGAGACAAAAGCGATTGAGTATTTCATGTTTGAATATGGGGAGACTATGCAAGTCAGCTTTCTGTTGAAGCAATTATTGAGGTAGAATGATAATCAGTAAGCGTAAGTATTACTGTAACTTTCTTCTATAGACAACCCTTTGGAGTATGCACGACTTTACCTTGATGGGACTATGCAAATGTGGATTGATGCAGAGGATAGTTTTGAATTGTGGTAATTATACAGGATTGCTAAGAAAGGAGTTCGATGCGATACACAATTAATAAGATTAATAAAGGCGAAGATGAGCTGATTTTAAATTATAAGGAGAAAGATCCTGAGGTTGAGGCGGTGTTGCTTTTTATGGACAAACGTCAAAGAAAACTAATTGGACGAAAAAACGACGAGACAATTGTTTTTACACCGGAGGAAATTCTGTATATAGAAAAGGTGGATAATAAGACATTTGTCTACACAGATGATAATGAAATTCAAGTAGAGATGTCATTATATTCAATCGAATTATTTCTAGACGATGAGAGTTATTTCCGCTGTAGCAAGTCGATGATTATCAATGTAAACAAGGTGGAAAAGCTAAAAAGTATGCCGTCGAATAGGATTGATGCAACACTTGTCAGCGGTGAGCATATCATTATTTCCCGTACATACGCATCGGATTTTAGGAAGCTTCTGAAAGGAGAAATGGCATGAAAAAAAGTGATAAGAAAAAAGTATCTCTCTGGGAAAGGTATCTTACAAAGGAAATTGGAATCGAGTTTAAGGCATGTCTTTATTTTTTCGGAGTTCTTTTTTACTACTGTACATATCGGCTCTGCATTGGGGTGACTGTGGCAGAAATACTGCATATGGCGGAAATGATTTTTTTGACCTATGCAGTTGGGTATCTTCAGGTTTATGTACTTTGGAATTTTGATGAGTCAGATGAAATAAACAAGAAGGAACTGTTTGGTATAATAATCTGCACAATAATATATACGGCAGTGTCATACATAGGAAAATGGTTTGATAGAAATCCTTATGTGACTTTGGGGTTCGCTGCCTATATTGTATTCGTATATATTTGTGCTTATCTGGTATATAAATGTAGGCGCAGAATTGATGACAAAATATTGAATTCTGATTTAAAATTATTTAAAACAAGGACAGATAATAAATAGTGCAACTTAGAGTTGAAAAAGTGTCACTGATGGGTACAGTTATTGTGCCCATCTTTTTTATGTACTATTCTATCATCAAACGGAGGTGCATGAGAAATGAAAGATATGATAACGATTCAAAATTTAACAAAAACTTATGGAAAACACAGAGGTGTGGAGGATGTAACATTCTCGGTTCGGGAAGGCGAAATTTTTGGGTTCCTTGGACCGAACGGTGCCGGAAAATCAACGACTATTCGGTCAATGCTTGGATTGATAAAGTATGATCAGGGCGAAATAAGAATCAATGGTCTTGACAGCGTAAAGGACAGAGAAAAAATCCTTGCAGACATTGGCTATATGCCAAGTGAAGCATGGTTTTATCCGGGCATGAAAATCAGGGAAATACTGAAGTATTCGGCAGCAGTCAGAAAGGTTGATTGCACCGATGAAGCAGAAAAACTCTGCGACAGACTTCAGGTGGACGTAAAAAGAAAAATCAATGAGCTCTCACTTGGGAACAGGAAAAAGGTCAGCATCATCTGTGCAATGCAGCACAGACCAAAGCTTTTTGTTTTTGATGAACCGACCAGCGGACTTGATCCTCTGATGCAAAATGTTTTCTTTGAGTTGATTCAGGAGTATGTGAATGAGGGTGCGACCTGTATGCTTTCCACACACGTTTTATCGGAGGTGCGAAATCACTGTACTCGTGTGGCAATCATGAAGGAAGGAAAGTTGGTTGTCACAGATACCGTCGATAATCTTCTGAGCAGTCGGTCAAAGAGAATCAAAATGATACGGGATGGCGAAAAGCTTGACTATATCTATAAGGATAACCTAAACAATTTATACAAGGAACTGGAAGGACATCATATCGAGGATATTATCATCGAGGAACCGTCCATAGAAGAAGTATTTATGCACTATTATTTGAAGGAGGAATAATAAATGCCGGTAATATTAAAAAACGAATGGAAATCAGGTTGGAAAAGTCTTTTGATATGGGCACTTTGCGTGGGTGGAATGGGGCTCATCTGCATCATTTTATATAAGGGTATGGAAGATAGCATGGCAGATATGGCAGAGAGTTTTGCAACAATGGGCACGTTTTCTGATGCTTTTGGAATGAGTACACTCAGTATAGCAACATTAAAAGGATATTTTGCCACAGAAATCGGAACAATTCATGCACTTGGAAGCAGTATGTTTGCAGCTTCCATCGCCACAGTAATTCTTTCAAAGGAAGAGGATGGGCATACTGCGGAATATACGTTTACACTTCCGGTTTCACGGGGCAAGGTAATAGCAATGAAGTTTTTTGCAGTGCTACTAAACCTTATTTGTTTTACATTGATTTGTGGCATGCTTTATGAAGTCGGGTTTGTTTTTCTTGGAGAAACGAATTTTGGAAGCATATTCACAGAGTATATGTTTTTTCAGTTAATGATGAATATCGAAATTGCGGCTATTTGCTTTGTGATCTCTGCGGTAAGCAAAAAGAACAGGTTAGGAATTGGAATTTCAGTTGCCATGCTGCTGTATGTGTATGATTTGATGGCAAGAGTTGTTCCTGATTTAAAGGACGCTATCTTTATTTCTCCGTTTTCCTATTCAAATGCGACATCAATTTTTGCTGGAGAATCAAAGGATTGTGTTGCTTTGATTTTAGGGACGATAATGATTGTGATTATGACTGTGGGAGCTGGTATGATTTACGCAAAAAGGGATCTCGCTTCATAATAATTAGATTTTAGTTGCTTGTTTTCTGATTTTAAATAAGAAAAAATTGAGTTGTTTCTCTACTTTGCATAGGTAGTAAATATAAGTTCTGTGTGAGGTCACAATTTGTGACTTCATGAAATGGAATTGAAAAATCAATATGCCTGAAATAATGATTGGTTTGGCAGGAGGAGAAATGGAAGAAACAAAGCATTTTTATTATGCGTACCTTTAGAGAAATGCGACATTATATTAAACAGAATATAAGGAAGTGGCGACTCAGGAGGACTTCGACAAATTTTAATGAACTGGTAGATTTTGGAGTATGAACAATTTGTAAAACACTGATTTTGTATTGCTTTTGTCCGGACAAATGGACATAATATAGTTAGAAAAAATTCGAAAGGAGTGTTTACTATGGCAACAAAATCAGCAAATTTATACGTACGCATTGAGCCTGATGTAAAAGAACAGGCAGAAGGAATCCTAGCAGCATTAGGAATTCCTGCATCCAATGCAATAAATATGTTTTACAAACAAATTATTCTTCAAAGAGGACTTCCTTTTGAAGTGAAAATGCCATCCGCTCGTCCTGTAGACGTTAGTGCATTATCAGAAGCACAGATGAATGCAGAACTAGAGAAAGGATATGCAGATATGCAGGCTGGTCATACTAGATCAGCAAAATCTGTTTTTGCTGATATCCGCAAGGATTACAATTTATGATATCGTGATTTCAGATCAGGCCGAGATAGACCTTCGTGGAATCTTCGAATACATTGCTTTTGAACTGCAGGCACCAGAAAATGCAAGTGGTCAGCTTGATAGGCTTGAAGCATGTATTATGGATCTTGATCATATGCCGAAGAGATATCGACAATATGAATTGGAATCATGGAAAAGTCGAGGGCTACGCGTAGCGCCAGTAGACAATTATCTTGTCCTATATATTCCGGATGATGATGCACAATAAGATTACAGGTGATAACATTTACAAGGCGCTCATTTTCTTGGATAAATTGTATGCTCAAATGAACGAAGCTGAGAAACGGGAGTTCCTGTCGCAGTTGGTAGATAATGTATCTGTGTTTTAATTGATTGAAAATGTAGGAAAAAGTATAGGGGTGCAAAAATTTGCTGATACCTAAGTTATGCGCTGGAATTGAATCAGCTCATCATAGTTGTCCGCGAATAGTTACACCCCATCCCTTATTTTGAGGTAAAGAGGTGAATCCAAAATGATAATTAGTATGGGGTTGGTGCCGCAACCATATTCAGGAGAGTATGAAGAAAGAATATATGATATTGAAAGCTGCTGGAATTCTCCAGAATGGACTTGGATAAGATTTGTGGAAGATACTTCAATTTGGTGTGGTGAATTTAGGGGTAAGTATATTGGTGCAACATTCTCTGAAATGAAAGGGATAATTATTGTTGTTACCTCGGATTATATTTTTATAGTAGACATTACAACGAAAGAAATAATTGATAGCGAAAGAAATTTTGAGTATTGTGATGTTACATGTACGCCATTGGGAGATGTATTGTTTTCTAGCGGATATGGTCTTGAAATTCTAAGAGATAGAACGATTTCAAGTGTTGAAACAATTATATTACCTATAAATACTGATTCGTTGCGGTTTGTTGAATATAAAGATAATATTTTAGAAATGAATTGTTATGAGTTTTGTAATTGGTCGAATAATGTTACATTGTTTTTGGATTGTGAAACAATGATTGTGACAAAATCATAAAGTGAATTGTTTGGATTTACACATTATGAAATTCAGTCGTTTATGATACAATATCCGAAAATACGGAATAAAAGTATGAGGGAGATATTGTACCATGAACATATATGAAAAAATTTTTGATAGGTTAGCAGAATTACATACGAGTCAGATTGAATTATCGTGAAGAACTGGTATTGCTACCAGCACAATCAGCGACTGGCGAAAGAAAAAAATTAATCCACAGGCAGACAAGTTGGTTGCTATATGTAAGGCACTTGATATGTCGCATGTGGATTTACTTTGTGATGGGGATGAGAAAGAAGAAAAGGTTGTTCAGACGGATTATATGTTAGATGAAAGACATATAGTCGAAGTATTTAGAACGTCAGATAATGAAACACGAAGAAGATTATTAAAATATTTTGAATTAGTAGAAATATGCAATGAAATTAACGATAATAATGCATTGAAGAAGAATAACAGAAATGTATCTGTGATTCAAGATATTGATGGCAATAATATTGTTGTGATTAATGATATTATATTTAAGGGGAAGCGTTCTATTAATTGGAAAGATGTAAGGGAATATCTTAAAAACTATGTTGGAGATTTTTACACCATTGCTTCTATAGGGGACATAGTGTATATTGGATCAGATTTACCGAATGAATATAGTGGTTCAAAATATACACATAGTATAAAGGGAACGAATGCGAAGGCAAAAGCCAATGCAGCACAAGGGATTCCGGAGCTGATAGAGATTGCAGTCGGGAAACATTTTCGAGAGAATAATGAAGAAAAACACTGGAGAAATGCAAAATTTGGCTGGTATCGATATGATTCACGATTTGCATTGCCGGTATATGATGAAGTGGGGGAGATAGAGAGATATAATGTATTTCATGCATCATTGATTGTTAGACATTCAGAGGATAAAAAATTATATCTATATGACATTTTGGATATAAAAAAAGAAACGAGCAACCCGATTGAGCCATAAAGCTGTACACGACAAAAACCCATTTCTTTATAGAGTGATGATACTATATGAAATGTTATTTGTCAATCCGAATATTCGAAAACTTGCTTATGGATATTTGATAATTTATCCGTCGAAATAGCGTAACTTTCTAGGACTTTCTATTAAAGGGTGTAAAAAATGCATTTTACATTCATATGTGTGCAAATATTAATACGAGGCAAAGTTTCGATACATGTTGTAAGAAAAAGGCTATTAACAATCAGAAAATATTTATTGTATAATAAAAAAATATTGGAACGTTGTGAAAACTAGAAGGTATGCATTAGGAGAAGAAAAATTATGGCATTTACACTGGTTATCAAAAGCAAGGGATTGTTTGGAAAAGTTAAGAGCATTAATATGGCAGAATTATTGAATAACTGTCATTTAAAATAATGGTAGTAACAATGAATTTTATATTCTTGAAAACGATAAAATGGAGCAAAATCCTGATCGCCGGGACAACTGCTGTTATTAAGATAAGGTGGTGATACATTGCAGGTCGATGTTAAAAAGGTTAATTCATATAGTGATGAGTGTGCCTTGCTCCGTGTAGTGGAAGTGACCGAAAACATTCAAAGTGCAATTGATGCACTTGAAAATAACTGCCGGGTTATTGCGGCACGATGCGAAGGTGAGACAGTAATGTGTCAGATCGACAAGATTTATTATATTGAATCAGTTGATAAAAGGACATACATCTATACAAAGGATAATTGTCTTGAGGTTCAATACCGACTGTATGAACTCGAGGATCTGTTAAATCGTAATTTCTTCCGGGCCGCAAAAGCTATGATTGTTAATATCAGGAAGATAAAATCTGTAAAAGCTGAGATTAACGGAAGAATGATGGCTGAGCTTCTTAACGGAGAACAGATAATCATAGCGAGAAGTTATGTGAAAGAGTTGAAGGAAAGGCTGGGAATATAATATGCAAAAGGTAAAAATTATTTTTAATCAGTCAATAATGATATCCGCTGCCACCCTTTTGGGAATTGGTATTCAGATGCTTATACAGCATATCGTTTCAGGAGAGGTGACATTTACCTGGAAATGGTATATTCCCCTCTCAATTTGCCTGACCGGATTTTTAAGTTCGCTTCCAACCTGCTTTCTGTTAGATTTAGACAGACTAAAAAAAGAAGTGGTATGGATCAGGATCGGAATTCATTTTATCCTGGTTGGGAGTATTGTCGGCGTGTGTGGATATCTGTTCTGTTGGTATGACTCTGTGCCGGATTGTATGGGAATTCTGCTTATGTATATCATTATCTATGTATTTGTGTGGGGTGCAACGGCGTGGCTTGCAAAGTCAGATGAGAAGAAGATAAATGAGGCAATTAAGGATATGCAGGATACAGAATAGAATCCCGGATCCATAAAAAATATAGTTGAGAGAAAAAAGTGCAACTTGGTAGCCTGTAAATGCAGGTTGGTAGAGGGGCACTTTTTTATTTGGTTTTATATTGATATGATGATATCAGGCAGAGAAACCAGGAGATGGAGGAGTTGGATTTATGAACGCGATCACGGTGAAAAATTTAACGAAGAAGTATGATGGGACGATTGCAGTAGATCAAATATCTTTTGAAGTTAAGGAAGGTGAATTTTTTGCTTTTCTTGGAGAAAACGGAGCCGGAAAATCTACGACAATCAATATCTTGTGTACCATTTTTGAAAAGACAGCCGGAGAGGTCAGAATATTTGACTATTGTCTTGGAGAAAATGATGACGCGATCAGAAAAAATATAGGAATTGTTTTTCAGAATTCTGTTCTTGACGGAAAGCTGACCGTAAAAGAAAATCTTTTAACCAGGGCTTCTTATTACGGAATGGGAAAAGAGGAGATCATGGAACGCATGAATCCTTTGATGCAGTCATTTGAACTGGAGAGTATATGGAATCGGAAGTATGAGAAGCTTTCCGGTGGACAGAGACGAAGAGTTGATATTACCAGAGCTCTTTTACATAATCCCAGGATTCTGTTTCTTGATGAGCCTACAACAGGACTGGATCCTTTGTCGAGAAAAATGGTGTGGGAATATATTGATTATCTCCGCAGGGAAAAGCGCATGACAATATTTCTTACGACACATTATATGGAGGAAGTGAGGGATGCGGACAGGGTAGTGATATTGGATAAAGGACATATTGTGGCGAACGATACTCCGGCGAGGCTGAAAAATCTGTATACCGGTACGAAGCTTATCTGGTATACAGACAGGTGTAGTGATAATGAAACCGTTATGAATGGCTTTGATTTTGATTATGAAGTCGACCATTATATTATGAAATTCGGATCTGTACAGGAAGCGGATCTTATCGGATTTTTGTATCAGAATCGGGATAAGATTACAGATTTCGAGATTGTAAAAGGCAGTATGGATGATGTGTTTCTGGATTTGACAGGAAGAAGGTTAGGTGAACAGGGATGAGAGGTTTTATTGGACTTACGAAAAGAAATTTATTGTTATTTTTCAAGGATAGGCAGACAATTGTTTTTTCTTTGCTGACATCCATAATTATGCTGTTTTTGTATCTGTTATTTTTAAAAGGAACATTTGTGGACGCTGTAAACGGTGCTTTGAAGGAGTATTCCGGAATGGCTTCCTTAATAGGTAAGGAAGAGATTGATATGTTTGCAAATCTCATACTGCTTACGGGGATTCTTGGTTCAGCCATGATTACGGTTCCTTATAACTGTCTCACTACGCTTGTAAAGGATAGGGAAAATAAGGTGGATTATGATATATTGGCAACACCGCTTAAAAGGGGACAGATCGTACTTTCATATTTTGTTTCGGCTGCGGTGGCCTCTGTGATATTGACAGGAATCATTCTTGTCATCGGTCTTGTTGCTGTTGGTGTGCAGGGAAACAGCTGTCTTGATGTAATTCGGATTATGAAGGCCCTTGGTATTGTTATCATAGGCTCTGTCTCCGCAACAGCTGTATTTATGATCGTAATGCTGTTTTTTAAGTCGGTTAGTGCCAGTGGAGCTTTTTTTGGAATGCTGTCTGCAGTGTCAGGATTTGTAATAGGAGCGTATATCCCGATTTCGCAGTTTTCAAATGCGGTTCAGACTGTATGCAATATATTTCCTGCCAGTCAGGTTACAATTGTACTGAGAAATGTACTCGTTGATGGTTTGTTGGAACACATGGATGAGTCTCTTGGAGGAGTGGATCAGGGAATGTTTACCGATAGTATGAGAGAACTTTTTTCATTTAAGGCAAGATTGTTTAATGGTTATTTTGAAGTGCCGCATATGATGGTATATATATGTGCTGTCATGTTTGTATGTGTAATAGCACAGATTTTCCTGTATTCCGTAACTTACAAGAAAGCCTGATGATTATAACCGGCACCGCCTTACAGCTTTGGGAAGATATTTACAGGTATCCGTAATTGATATAAGGAATTTGATTATTTCACGCATTGCGTTACAAAACCGGATGTGATATATTTATATACAATAACACATTGCGGGGTGATGGACATGGACACAGCCAGATCGATAAAAGAATTAAGAGAGAGTACAGGAATGACACGCAAGGCTTTTTCAGGGCATACGGGCATTCCTGTTCGCACATTGGAAGACTGGGAGGCCGGAAGAAGGAGACCGCCGGAGTATATACCGAGGCTGATTGCCTATCAGCTCAAATATGAGGAATTGTCAGGAGAAAAGAAATGAGCATACTGCTTATCGGATAAATCATAGAGTTTTGTGTAAAAAATTGACATTTTATGCCGGAAATAAGGGGAAAGGAATATGGGATTCTTAAACAAATTAAAAGGAAAAGTCAGCGGTAAAGGTGAGGGTAAAAAGAAAAAAGCGACAGATAAAAAGTCTGTCGAAGAAAGATACGGGATTTCTGAAAGCAGCTTTCATAATAACCCTTTGTATGAGGCCGATACAACAGAGGATCACTATGGAGTAGAGCCGGCTGCAGAGCAGGTAGCCGAGCCGGCTGTGGAGCCGGCGGCACATGGTAATATCAAGATGGGTAAAACGATGCTTATGCAGGACTTTGCAGAATATGGGGCTTTGTTTGAAGGATGATATAACGGCAATCGAAATTTCCGAAACGGAAGACAGTGCTGTGACCAAAACAAAGACCATGCCTTCCTGCAGAAATTAACAGATCTGTTCCACGGTAAAAACCAACGTATAAATTCCTCCTGATTTCCACATACTACCCATACAGTACAAAAATGGAAAGTATGTAGAAAACAGGAGGAAAATTTTTATATGAAAGCAACAGGAATCGTTCGAAGAATTGATGATCTGGGAAGAATTGTCATCCCAAAGGAAATCCGACGGACACTCCATATCAGGGAAAGCGATCCAATGGAAATTTTTACCGGTAAAGATGGAGAAGTCGTCCTTAAAAAATATTCACCGATCGGTGAAATGAGTACCTTTGCAAAGCAGTATGCGGAGAGTCTTGCGCAGGTATCCGGAAAGGTGGCGCTGATCGCTGACAGGGATCAGTTTATTGCAACAGCCGGTGGAGGAAAAGCCTTCAACGGAAAGGGCTTGTCCAGACATTTAGAGGATGCGCTGGAGCGCCGGGAGACCATTCTGGCAGGAAAAGGTGAAAAGAAATTTCTGGAGATCTCACCAGAGCTTCAGGATGCCTACAAGCAGGAAATGATCGCACCCATCATCTGCGAGGGAGATGTGATCGGTGCCGTTATTTTGCTGGAAACCGATGAGAAGGGACAGATGGGCGAAGTGGAAAAGAAACTGGCATTATCTGCCGCCGCTTTTCTCGGAAGACAGATGGAGCAGTAGATGATGTATTTCTTTGAGATTTCTTGCGTATCATGCTTGACAATGCCCGATTTTGAGAATTATAATACAAACAGTTTTATAAAGTGATAAAGAAAAGACGTTGACGAAGAGAGTACAAGGTTTTGGAAAGTCAAAGCGAGCCGGTGATGGTGAAAGACCGGTACGAGTAAAGGATCTTGGAAAATCACTTCCGAGTTTCGGTCTGAACATCAGTTGATTTGTAGGAGCCGACGTTTTCCTGCGTTAAAGGAACTCATATAGATCCGGATAGCGGAGAGTATGCTGTAACAGGTGGTAACGATTGATTAGCTTTCGTCCTTTTACGGACGGAAGCTTTTTTTATTACCTTATGAAAAATCTACCATAAAAATAAAAGGAGAGGAGCAATTTCATGTATCAAAAAGTAGAAAAAAATGCCAATTTTGTTGAGCATGAAAAAGAGACAGAAAAATTCTGGCGTGAAAATGACATTTTCAAAAAGAGTATGGATGCCCGCAAAGAAGGCCCGACTTATACATTTTATGACGGACCTCCGACAGCCAACGGCAAGCCTCATATCGGACACGTACTGACACGTGTTATTAAGGATATGATCCCCAGATACCGTACCATGAAAGGATATATGGTTCCGAGAAAGGCCGGTTGGGATACCCACGGACTTCCGGTTGAGCTGGAGGTTGAAAAATCACTGGGACTGGATGGCAAGGAACAGATCGAAGAATACGGATTGGATCCCTTTATCCGGAAATGTAAAGAAAGCGTCTGGAAATACAAAGGTATGTGGGAAGACTTTTCCGGTACTGTCGGTTTCTGGGCCGATATGGATGATCCCTATGTTACATACCATGATGACTTTATCGAGTCTGAATGGTGGGCATTAAAAGAGATCTGGAACAAAAAATTACTATACAAAGGCTTTAAGATCGTGCCTTACTGCCCTCGTTGTGGAACACCTCTTTCTTCTCATGAGGTTGCACAGGGCTACAAGGCTGTCAAGGAACGTTCCGCAACCGTCCGCTTCAAAGTAAAGGATCAGGACGCATACTTCCTGGCATGGACCACCACACCCTGGACACTGCCGAGCAATACCGCTCTTTGTGTCAACCCGGTTGAGACCTATGCCAAGGTAAAAGCAGCTGATGGATATACTTATATTATGGCAGAAGCTTTGCTTGATACCGTACTTGGCAAGCTGGCTGAGGATGGCAAGCCCGCATATGAGGTTGTTGAGACCTATGTCGGTAATGATCTGGTCGGAACCGAATACGAGCCTTTATACGCATGCGCAGCAGAATGTGCAGCAAAACAGCGTAAAAAAGCACACTTTGTAACAGCCGACAATTATGTTACATTGACCGATGGTACCGGTATCGTTCATATCGCACCGGCATTTGGTGAGGATGATGCGAGAGTCGGACGTGAAAATGATCTGCCCTTCATCCAGTTCGTAGATGGCAAGGGTGATCTGACAGAGGAAACTCCTTTTGCAGGATTATTTGTAAAAGATGCAGATCCCAAGGTACTGGTTGATCTGGATAGCAGAGGCTTACTCTTTGATGCGCCCAAGTTTGAACATGATTATCCGTTCTGCTGGAGATGCGATACTCCGCTTATTTACTATGCAAGAGAGTCATGGTTTATCAAGATGACCGCGGTCAAGGATGATCTTGTCAGAAACAACAAGACCGTCAACTGGATTCCGCCGAGCATCGGTGAAGGACGTTTTGGTAACTGGCTTGAAAATATTCAGGACTGGGGTGTATCCCGTAACCGTTACTGGGGAACTCCTTTAAATATCTGGCAGTGTGAAGACTGCGGACATATGGAATGTATCGGAAGCCGCGAAGAGCTTGCCAAGATGAGCGGCAGAGAGGATGCCGGGACAATCGAGCTTCACAGACCTTATATCGATGAAGTGACCATCACCTGTCCGGATTGTGGCAAGACCATGAGACGTGTTCCGGAGGTTATCGACTGCTGGTTTGACTCAGGAGCAATGCCGTTTGCACAGCATCATTATCCTTTTGAAAATAAAGAGCTTTTTGAAAAACAGTTCCCGGCACAGTTTATTTCTGAGGCTGTTGACCAGACCCGTGGATGGTTCTACTCGCTGATGGCCGAATCTACACTGTTGTTCAACAAGTCCCCTTATGAAAATGTTATCGTACTCGGACTTGTGCTGGATGAAAATGGTAACAAGATGTCCAAATCCAAGGGAAATGCGGTTGATCCGTTTGAAGCACTGCAAAAATACGGTGCCGATGCAGTCCGCTGGTATTTCTATATCAACTCCGCTCCCTGGCTGCCCAACCGATTTGACGGAAAAGCTGTACAGGAGAAGTCCGGTAAGTTCCTTGGAACCTTATGGAATACCTACGCATTCTTTACCCTGTATGCAGAGATCGATCAGTTTGATGCGACCAAGTATACACTGGATTATGACAAGCTTCCTGTAATGGATAAATGGTTACTGTCCAAATTAAACTCTGCAGTAAAAGCAGTGGATAACAATCTGGAAAATTACCGTATTCCGGAAGCTGCAAGAGCACTGGATGATTTTGTAGATGAAATGAGTAACTGGTATGTACGCTGCTCACGTGAACGTTTCTGGGCAAAGGGCATGGAGCAGGATAAGATCAATGCTTACATGACACTTTATACCGCACTTGTTACAATCTCCAAGGCAGCAGCACCGATGGTACCTTTCATGACAGAAGAAATCTACCGCAATCTGGTATGCAGTATCGATCCTTCCGCTCCGGAAAGTATCCACTTATGTGATTTCCCGGCTGTCAATGAGGATTACATTGATACCAAGCTCGAAGACGATATGGAAGAGGTCTTAAAGATCGTTGTTATGGGCCGTGCCGCAAGAAATGCCGCCAATATCAAAAACCGTCAGCCGATCGGAAATATGTATGTAAAGGCTGCAAGCGTACTGGATGATGTCCTGGTAGGCATTATTGAAAACGAACTGAACATCAAAAAAATTACCTTTACCGATGACGTTTCAAGCTTTGCTTCTTACAGCTTCAAGCCCCAGCTTCGTACCGTCGGACCCAAATACGGCAAGCATCTGGGCGGTATTCAGAAGACACTTGCTTCTTTGGACGGCACTAAGGCTATGGCTGATCTCAAGGCCAACGGAGCGATCGAATTTGAGGTGGACGGCACCAATATCCGTCTGGAAGAAGAAGATTTACTGATCTCTACCGAAGAGAAAGACGGATTTATTACAGAGGCTGACAATTATGTGACAGTCGTACTGGACACCAATCTGTCAGAGGAGCTTTTGGAAGAGGGCTATGTTCTTGAGGTGATCAGCAAGATTCAGACCATGCGTAAGGACTCCGCTTTTGAAGTTATGGATCATATCAAAGTGGCTGTTACCGGTAATGATAAGCTTGGCAAGATTGTCATGGACAACAAGGATTCCATTGCCACTAAAGTACTGGCAGATGAGATCACCACAGAGGGTCAATTTGCTAACAGTAAAGAGTGGACAGTTAACGGAGAAAAGGTTACAATATCTTTAGAGAAAGCATAAAGGAGTATAGCTTTATGAAATTCAAAAAAGAAGAACTTCACAATGAAGCACTCATTTCGAGTATTCAGAAATTTGGGGAAGAGGTCAATGCTGATACACAGCGCAATCTTTTAGACGAAGTATTAAAGAGCAGATTGTGGCTGCCCGCCAGAGTGACACCGGCTCCGATCAAGACACCCAAGGGTGAATATGTTGTGACCTCCAAGCACAAGGTTCACATGGTATCCGCACACCAGACTGTCAAGGGACAGGATACCACTTATTACATCGCTTTTACCGACAAGGACGCCTACAAGACATGGGCCAATGGTAAAAAGCATGATATCTTCACGGCAGATTTTGATGAGATCGCAGTTATGCTGTTACGACCGACAGCTGTCTGCAAAGGTGTGATCATCAATCCCGGTACAGACAATATCCGTCTGACAACCGAAGCTGTCAAGCAGTCGATCGTTCATCGTGACAAAGTGGCTGCAGGAGAGATGGAAGAGGATGCCAAAGACGAAGGCAGGGAAGAATAAACCTCTTTATAAAGTGATGAAAGAAGGCTGCATACGAAGTGATTCGTATGCAGCTTTTTGTATCATAAAGCGTGTTCGTGCACATCTTTTTTTACCTGTTTTTGGACACCTTTTTTTTGAAAAACCTTTATATTTACTACGGTTTATTGTATAATAACCACTGGTATGTTTATGAGTTAATGGGACTTATAACAAATAAACCTGAGGAGGAAAGACATGGAAACGAAGAAAGAAACCCCCGTTTTATCTACCTTTGATAAAGAGTTGTTTAAAAGAAGCGTATTGTACAACGTAAAGACTCTTTACCGTAAGACATTGGAAGAAGCAACCAATCAGCAGATTTTTCAGGCTGTATCCTATGCGATCAAGGATGCAATCATTGATAACTGGTTAGAGACACAGAAACAGTACGAGAAGCAGGATCCCAAGACAGTTTATTATATGTCCATGGAGTTTTTGATGGGACGTGCGCTCGGTAATAATATGATCAACTTACAGGCATATGATGCGGTAAAAGAGGCACTTGATGAACTGGGAGTTGATATCAATGTGGTGGAAGACCAGGAGCCGGATGCTGCTCTGGGTAACGGCGGTCTTGGAAGACTTGCTGCTTGTTTCCTTGATTCACTTGCCACCTTAGGTTATTCGGCATATGGCTGCGGTATCCGTTACCGCTATGGTATGTTCAAACAGGAAATCCGTGACGGATATCAGGTAGAAGTGCCTGACAACTGGTTAGCAGACGGCAACCCGTTTGAGCTTCGTCGTCCCGAATATGCAAAGACCGTTAAATTCGGCGGTTATGTAGCAGTACATCAGGATGAAAACGGACGCAATGTATTTTCACAGGAAGGTTATCAGTCAGTAACAGCGATTCCTTATGATCTGCCGATCGTTGGCTATGGCAACGGCATTGTCAATACACTTCGTATCTGGGATGCTCAGCCCGTAGAGTGCTTCCAGCTTGATTCTTTTGATAAAGGTGATTACCAGAAGGCTGTTGAGCAGGAAAATCTGGCAAGAAACATCGTAGAAGTCCTTTATCCCAATGACAATCATTATTCAGGTAAAGAGCTCCGTTTAAAACAGCAGTATTTCTTTGTATCCGCATCCGTTCAGGAAGCAGTTGCAAAATACATGAGAAATCATGAAGATATCCGCAAATTCCATGAAAAAGTAACCTTCCAGTTAAATGATACTCATCCGACTGTAGCAGTTGCAGAGCTGATGAGAATCTTATTGGATGAGTATTATTTAGAGTGGGATGAGGCATGGGCAGTTACCAGCAAAACATGTGCATACACCAATCATACGATCATGTCAGAAGCCCTTGAAAAATGGCCGATCGAATTATTCAGCCGCCTGCTTCCCCGTATTTACCAGATCGTAGAAGAGATCAACCGTCGTTTCTGCGACAAGATTTCCGCTGCATATCCCGGAGATCAGGAAAAGATCCGTAAAATGGCTATCATTTATGATGGACAGGTCAAGATGGCACACCTTGCAATTGCGGCAGGCTATTCTGTCAACGGTGTAGCAAGATTACATACCGAAATCTTAAAGAAACAGGAATTAAAAGATTTCTATGAATTAATGCCTGAGAAGTTCAACAACAAGACCAACGGTATCACACAGAGACGTTTCTTATTACACGGCAATCCGCTCCTTGCTTCATGGGTAACAGACCATGTCGGCGCAGACTGGATCACAGATCTTCCGAAGATCAAAAAGTTAAAAGTATTTGCCGAAGATGAAAAAGCACAGCAGGAATTCATGAATATCAAATACCAGAATAAGGTACGTCTTGCTGAATATATCTTAGAGCACAACGGTGTTGAAGTTGATCCCCGTTCCATCTTTGATGTTCAGGTTAAGAGACTGCATGAGTACAAACGTCAGCTGTTAAATATCCTGCACGTTATGTACTTATACAACGAGATTAAAGAACATCCGGAAATGGATTTCTATCCTCGTACATTTATCTTTGGTGCAAAAGCAGCTGCCGGATACAAAAATGCAAAGCTTACCATCAAACTGATCAACTCCGTTGCAGATGTGATCAACAATGACGAATCCATCGACGGCAAGATCAAGGTTGTATTTATTGAAAACTACCGCGTTTCCAATGCAGAGTGGATCTTTGCCGCAGCAGATGTATCTGAACAGATTTCTACCGCATCCAAGGAAGCATCCGGTACCGGTAATATGAAGTTTATGTTAAACGGTGCCCTGACACTCGGAACCATGGACGGTGCCAACGTAGAAATCGTAGAAGAGGTCGGAGAAGAAAATGCATTTATCTTCGGACTTTCTTCTGACGAAGTCATCCATTATGAAAATTACGGCGGATACAATCCGATGGATATCTTCAACAGCGATGCCGACATCCGCAAAGTATTAATGCAGTTGATCAACGGTACATACAGTCAGGATACTGAGCTGTTCCGTGACCTGTACAACTCATTGCTCAATACCCAGTGTACCGCAAAAGCAGATACCTACTTTATCTTAAAAGATTTCAGATCCTATGCAGAAGCACAGAAACGTGTAGAAGCTGCGTACAGAGACGAAAAAGGCTGGGCAAAGAGCGCGATCCTGAATGTTGCATGCAGCGGTAAGTTTACATCAGACAGAACCATCCAGGAATATGTAGATGAAATCTGGCACTTAGATAAAGTAACCTTACCCAAAAAGAAAGTAACCACCAAGTAATAAAAGCCATTGCGCTTATACGATACCCGCGCTTCCAGCCGCGGGTATCTATCTATAAACTTAACGAAAACCACTATGATTAATTGTAATAACTGGCGATAAAAGCTCCCGAGCAAAAATAAACCGCGAAGATAACGATCCTGTCCGCACCGGCTCTTCATACATGTCAGCACTTTGATTTTTCGAGCAACGCGATGAAAAATCATTAGTACTGCTACATGTATGATGAAGCGAGAGCGGGCCACACCGGACAGGATCGTTACCGCAGCAGTTTATTTTTGCGACCGGACTCACCCCTATCACCTATCACCCAATACGAAACAGGAGGTCCCACAATATGGTTTCATTATCCCCCACCGGTGCATACTTACTCAATGGCACCGAAATCATTCCTGACACCCCCGATGCCTTATCAGCCATCGCAGCAAAGACAGGAAAAAACATCACAAAAGAAGAGGCCTGCAAAGGCACGATTGCATACGGAATATTGGAAAGCCACAATACATCCGGCAATATGGATAAGCTCAAGATCAAATTTGATAAACTGACATCCCACGATATCACCTTCGTTGGAATCATCCAGACAGCCAGAGCATCGGGACTGGAAAAATTCCCCATTCCCTATGTTCTTACCAACTGCCACAATTCTCTTTGTGCAGTAGGAGGCACGATCAATGAGGATGATCACATGTTCGGACTCACATGTGCAAAGAAATACGGCGGAGTATACGTACCCCCGCATCAGGCTGTTATCCACCAGTTTGCAAGAGAAATGCTTGCAGGCGGCGGCAAGATGATCTTAGGTTCCGATTCACATACCCGTTATGGTGCCCTTGGTACAATGGCAATGGGCGAAGGCGGACCGGAGCTTGTAAAACAGCTCTTAAATCAGACCTACGATATCAATATGCCCGGTGTCGTAGCCGTATATCTGACCGGTGCTCCGATCCCCGGAGTAGGACCTCAGGACGTGGCACTTGCTATTATCGGTGCTGTTTTTGCAAACGGATATGTCAAAAATAAGGTCATGGAATTTGTCGGCCCGGGTGTTGCAAGCTTAAGCCCCGACTTCCGTATCGGTGTTGATGTTATGACTACAGAGACAACCTGTCTGTCATCCATCTGGAAAACGGATGACCGGATTAAAGAATTTTATGAAATCCATGAAAGAGCAGATGAGTACAAAGAGTTAGCTCCTGCTAATATTGCATATTACGACGGTGTGATCGAAATCGATCTTTCTACGATCAGACCCATGATCGCAATGCCGTTCCATCCCAGTAATACTTATACCATTGAGGAAGTCAATGCTAACTTAAAAGATGTATTGCATGACGTTGAAGAAAGAGCAAAGGTTTCCTTGGACGGAGCCGTTCCTTATTCATTACAGGATAAGATCGTCAATGGCAAATTTATGGTTGACCAGGGAATTATCGCAGGCTGTGCCGGCGGTGGATTTGAAAATATCTGTGCAGCAGCCGATATCCTCAAAGGAAAATATATCGGCTCCGATGAATTTACACTGTCCGTATATCCGGCATCCATGCCTGTATATATGGAGCTGATCAAAAACGGATGTGCTGCAGCCATCATGGAGACCGGTGCGGTTATGAAGACTGCATTCTGCGGACCCTGCTTTGGTGCCGGAGATACCCCCGCCAACAATGCATTCTCCATCAGACATTCTACACGTAACTTCCCCAACCGTGAGGGTTCCAAGCTGCAGAATGGACAGATTTCTTCCGTAGCACTTATGGATGCGCGTTCGATTGCCGCAACGGCAGCCAATAAGGGTGTGCTTACTCCTGCGACGGAATTTGATGGTGAGATCGGAAAATACAAATATCATTTCGATGCAAATATTTACAAAAACCGTGTATTTGATTCAAAGGGCGTGGCAGATCCTTCTGTTGAGATCCATTTTGGCCCCAATATCAAAGACTGGCCGGCAATGGTTGCCCTGACCGACAATCTCGTATTAAAGGTTGTTTCCGAGATCCATGATCCGGTCACCACAACCGATGAACTCATTCCTTCCGGTGAGACAAGCTCTTATCGTTCCAATCCCTTGGGACTTGCCGAATTTGCACTTTCCCGCAAGGATCCCGCATACGTCGGCCGCGCAAAAGAAGTACAGAAGGCTGAAAAAGCCAGAGAAGCTTTGGTAGCAGGCACAAGCGATGTACATCCCTGCAAAGAGCTTCCGGAGATCAAGGCTGTTATGTCCACGATCAAAGCAGTATTCCCGGATCTGACACATGATAAATTTGGTATTGGCTCTACCATTTTTGCGGTAAAACCCGGTGACGGCTCTGCCAGAGAGCAGGCTGCAAGCTGTCAGAAGGTACTTGGCGGCTGGGCTAACATTGCCAATGAATATGCGACCAAGAGATACCGCAGCAACCTGATCAACTGGGGCATGCTTCCGTTTATCATTGACGAAGGCGAGCTTCCGTTCCGGAATCTGGATTATATTTTCATCCCCGAGATTCGTCAGGCAGTGATCGATAAGAGATCAGAGATCAAGGCTTATGTGGTGAAAGAGGATGGATTAAAAGAGTTTACCTTAAAGCTTGGTGAGCTGACAGACGAAGAGAGAGAAATCATCCTGAAAGGCTGTCTGATCAATTACAACCGAGTTTCATAAAAATAAGAAAAAGCTAAAGAAATAAAAGCTAAAGTAATATTGCAGATATGAAAAGAAGAAGCATATCCTTATGATGTGCTTCTTCTTTTTTAGTGAAATTTTCATAGTTTCTAAAAGCCCCTGACATCATAAATTTATATAGGTAATATTTTTAAATATATCTTCAAAAGTATTTTCAAAGGCAAATGTTCAAAAGCAAATAAAAAAGTTCTTGACGTATCGCGGAAAATATAATAACATAACGGTGTTATGTAAAAGATAGCAAGTGAAAGCGAAAAGAAGGAGTTACTTTGAAAGACGAAAAAGAAACCAAGTCTAAATTACTTGCATCGGCCAAGGCGGAATTTCTGGAAAAGGGATATATAAATGCCAGTCTCAGGAGTATTTGCAAAAATGCCGGCGTCACAACAGGAGCATTATATTTTTTCTTCCGTGACAAGGAGGATCTGTTTGACTCACTGGTGGCTCCCACGATGACCGGACTGCGGGAGGAAGTACAATGGCATTTTGATTCTGAAAAAGAGGAGATCAGTCATGGGATTCCGGATTATTCGGACAGCATGGAGGATATCAAAGCGACAAGGCAGTTGGTACATGCCATGTACCAAAACTACGATATCCTGTTGTTGGCAATTTCCGGATCCAAGGGATCGCGCTATGAAAACTGCGTAGATGAGTTTGTGGCAATAGCGGAATCGCATTACCGTGCATTGGCAGATGGTATGACAGAGCAGCTGGGGCTTCCGCGGATTGATGATTATACCATTCACTGGATTGCCCATATGCAGATTGATGTGTTTGTCCACCTGCTGCAGCATGAGCCCTCCGAGGAAAAGGCTCAGCAGTATATCGGCCGGATCGTGACCTATCTGGTTTCCGGATGGATGTCACTGTTTGATGTAGATGCAGGCGGTAAGGCGCGAAAAAAAGAATAAATGATCTGGGGTACTGTATACATACATCATGTGATGTGTGTATGCAGTATATTTTGGAGCACAACATAACAGTGTTATGTTGTTGAAAATAATTATCAATAAGAAAGCATATAGGAGGAGAAAACATGTATTTGCAAATCAGGGATTTAAAAAAGAGCTACGGAGAAGGAGGAAGCTATGTGCAGGTATTGAAGGGTATCAATACCGAGATTGAAGAAGGACAGATGTGTGTCATTCAGGGAACCAGCGGTTCCGGTAAATCCACACTGTTAAACTGCATCGGAGGTCTGGACATTGCTGATTCCGGCTCGATCGTTGTAGATGGGACCGAGATTGTCGGCATGAAGCAGGATATGCTTTCCGAATACCGACGCGACAAGCTTGGTTTTATTTTTCAGTTTTACAATCTGATCCCCAATCTGACAGTTAAGGAAAATATTCAGGTTTGTGAGTACCTGACCAAAACGCCTCTGGATTTGGATGATCTGCTTGAAACTCTGGGATTGACAGCCCATCAGAATAAATTTCCGTCACAGTTATCGGGTGGACAGCAGCAGCGATGCGCAATCGCCAGAGCGCTGATCAAAAATCCCAGACTTCTGCTTTGTGATGAGCCGACCGGAGCCCTTGATTCCAATACAAGCCGTGACATATTGATACTGCTGGAAGAGATCAATGCAAAATACGGTACAACGATGCTGATCGTTACGCACAATAATTCCATCAAAAACATGGTTCATAAGGTTCTTCTTATGAAGGACGGACTGATACATAAGAGCTACGAAAATGAAGTACGCGTACCGGCACGGGAACTGGAGGATTTATAGGATGCAGAAGATATTACGAAAAAGAATATTAAGAGATCTTAAGGAAAATCTGTTTCGCTACCTGGCTCTTTCTGTTCTGATTATCCTTGTCATGTATCTGGTCGTCAGTATTGTCGGAGCGGCTGACACAATCATTATCGGCTCCCAAAGGCAGGCAGAAAAAAACAAGGTTGAGGATGGACAGTTTGGTGTATTTGTACCATTGACCGGGGATGAGATCAAAGATCTGGAAGATACGGGAATTGATGTGGAAGAGCAGTTTTATCTGGACTTTGCTGTTGATGATGGAGCCGTCATCAGAATTTATAAAAACAGGGAAAATATTGATCTGATCGCACTTGAGGATGGCCGGTTAGCAAAAGCTAACGATGAGATCGTACTCGAAAAACGTTACTGTGAAGAACATAAAATTGTGGTAGGCGATAAAATACAGCTGGCAGATACAGAATGGAAGGTGGTCGGAATTGGATCCACACCGGATTATGATGCACCGTTAAAACAGGTCTCAGATACCAGTGTTGACAGCAGTATTTTTGGAACAGCCTTTGTAACAAAGGACGCTTATGATACTTTAAAAAAGAGCGGAAAAAGTGAAAAAGCCGAAGAATATATATATGCTTATCATTTAAATAACAAGCTGACCAATGATGAATTAAAGGATTTGTTAAAAGAGCTTGATTTTAATGCGGATGATGTCAATGATGTTTATTTCCGGGAATACTGGGATGATACGGTTGGCAAAAAGGATGAACTGCAGGACGGCATTCGAAAGCTTGCAGACGGATCAAAGGAGCTTCGGGATGGTCTGAAAGAATTACGGGACAATAATAAAGACTTAAATGACGGAGCACAGGAAATTTTTGATGCTTACTTAAAAGAAGCCAATCAGGCATTAAAGGGACTTTCCATCAAAACATTGACAGAGGATAATTTTGAAACAGTTCTTTCTGATTACCTGGAGACCTGTCAAAGTCCTGCAATCCGTGTGACGGTAAGAAGCTTAAAGATCCAGCTGACACAGCTTAAAAAATTTGTGGATGGAACGAAAGAATATACAGATGGAGTGGCTGAGGCTTCTGATGGAAGCGAAGAGCTGGATGACGGAGTGCAGGAATTAAAAGATGAAACCGATGAGATGATCGATGAACTCTTTGATGTGGATGTAAGTAACCTGACAAATTTCATGACTGCAGATAACAATCCAAGGATCATGGCTGCAGCCGATGATCAGGTTATTAACCGGCTTGGAGGTCTGATCGCAGGTGTTATTCTGATGATCCTATTTACCTATGTCATATCTGTTTTCGTAGTACATAGTATTGAAAATGAAAGTAGTGTGATCGGAGCACTTTATGCACTCGGCATCACATCCAAAGATCTGATGCTGCATTACATTACCCTGCCGGTTCTGGTATCGGTGATATCATCCGTGATCGGTGGAGTGCTCGGCTTCAGCAGGCTGGGTATCGGGGTACAGATGCAGGACTGCTTTGGATACTTTTCGCTTCCCGTACCTGAATATGAGTACACACCATACCTGATCCTGTATACATTTATCATGCCGGCTTTAACGGCTGCGATCGTCAACTGTCTGGTGATCCGCAAAAAGCTGGCAAGACCGGTACTTTCACTGCTTCGAAAGGAACAAAGCGCAAACCGGATCCGGGAGATCAATCTGGGCAATATGGACTTTCTGGCAAGGTTCAGGATCAGGCAGATGCTCAGGGAAATGCGTTCTGCTATTGCTTTGTTATTTGGATTGTTTGTATCCCTGCTGATCGTCATGATGGGACTTGATATCTATGTGATGTGTTCAAATGTAAATGTTGAAAACAGGAGGGATACAAAATTTGAGTATATGTACACCTACAAATATCCGACCGGAGATATCCCCGATGGAGGAGAAGAGGCATTTGCAAAGGAGTTCAAAAAAGAAAGACTTGGCTACAATCTGGATGTGACCTTGCTGGGTATCCATAAAGGAAATCCCTATTTCCGGGTAAAAAACGCAAAAGGCAGAAATGAGATCGTCATTTCAACAGCTGTGGCCCAGAAATATGATGTCGGAGTAGGTGATGAGTTTGTTGTAACGGATGAGGAAACAGATACAAAATATATTTTTGATATTGTCGGAACGACACAGTATTCCAGTGCCCTTTATATCTTTATGGATATTGACAACATGCGGGAATTTTTCGGAGAAAGTGATGATTATTTCAATGTTGTTTTTTCTGACCACAAGCTTTCCATTCCGTCAGGAAGACTGTATGCGACAATGTCCAAAGCAGATGTGGAGGAGGCATCCGGAATCTTTATCAAGATGATGTGGCCGATGATTGGCATGCTGTTAGTTTGCTCGGTCATCATCTTCTGTGCTGTTATGTATCTGATGATGAAGGTTATGATCGACCGGTCCGCCTACCATATTTCCCTTGTTAAAATCTTCGGATTTCGGACAAAAGAGATCAACAGGCTTTACCTTCAGGGAAATTTCTATCTGGTTGCCGTGGGATCGGCTATCTGTATCCCACTTGCAAAAAAATGTATGGATATGATCTATCCGTTACTGATTGCCAATGTAAACAGCGGCTGCAATCTGCATTTTAGCTGGCAGATGTACCTTGGCATTTATGCGGCTATTATCGTATTGTATTTACTGATCAATCAGGCTCTGGTTGGAAGAGTAAAGAAGATGCTTCCGGCTGAGGTGCTGAAAAACAGAGAATAATTTATAGAAACAAATAAAAAAGACCGCTGTTTATCAGATGAATTTCCGACAAACAGCGGTTTTTTATATCAGTTACCCCAGATACACAATCCGATGTGATAGAAGATAAAGGCTAATACGATAGAAAATCCCAGGTAGTACAGAATGGACAATGCGATCCATTTTTTGGAGTGGTTCTCACGGAAGGTTGTGGCAACCGTCATGGCACAGGGCACGTTAAACACGATGGCCATGATAAAACCGAGTGCCTGCGCCTTGGTGATGACCTGAGGCAGCAGCTGCATCATGCTGTCTGACATACCCATTGACTTGGCGTTGAAAGCAGCATTGATCATATCTGTATTGCTGTATAGGGCATTGATTACGCCGAGCAGAGATTCCTTGGTAACCATAGAGGAAATGTATGCCATAAACATCTGCCATGTCATACCAAATGTTTTGGTCACAGGTTCTATAAACTGTCCGATAACGGTTAAAATGCTTTGCGAACCAAACCAGTTGTAGGAAAGTAGATAAAATATAACGGACACCAGCATGATCACGCAAAAAGCACGCATAAAAATATCCTTGGCTTTTATGAGCGTAGTGCGGATGATGTGTCCCCATTTTGGCTTGTGATAAGGTGGAAGCTCCATGATGATTCCACTTGTGCTGTCCGGATTTAAAAGGCTGTTTTTAAAGATCCTAGAGGCAATAAATAAAGAGCCCAGTGTTGTGAAAAACAACAGCAGTACGATGATGAGTGCACCGACAGGACCATAAAAGACCATGGCAAGCATGGGAGCTAAAGAAAGAGTGGATCCGCAGGGAATGCTCCATACCAGTATCATGGTTAAAAATCTCTGGCCGGAATTGTCGATGACACGGCTTCCTGTGACGCCGGCCATGTTGCAGCCCATGCTCATTAAAAGGGAACAGATACTTTTTCCCTGCAGTCCGAGTCTTTCCATGGATGAATTGAAAACTACGGAAATCCTTGCCATATATCCGACATCTTCCACAATGGCAAATGCAAAAGTCACGCCCAGTACAAATCCGGACATAGATATGGTAAATGCCAGGACATTGGGTAAGACCACGCAGATAAGCTCTACAAGAGGTGCCCAGACACGATATGTGGTCAGGAAGCTTTTAAGCGGCTCACTGATAAGAGAGGGAATGCTGAAAGCAAGACCCATGATCGGAGCGGCGATGATCATGGCAAGGGAAAGTGCGGCGACAATAATGCCGATGGCAATCCATTTGCCGGAGTGCGGGCCGAGAGCTTTTTTATCAAATTTACTGAGGGATGGGTCCGCGTCCTGTCTTTTGACGGTCTTTGCCAGTAACGCATCGATGTATTCATATTTATGTTTTCCGGAGATCATCAGGCCCTCATCTGTTTTTTCAAGCTTCAGTACCGCCTTTTTTTCCCTGCTGTAAATATCGTCCTCAGCCTGACTGTCAATCAGGGTTTGGAAGGATAAAGAAGGATCCTGTTTATAAAAATCCATCATCATATCTGTAGATACCGTATGGGGATTTTCCAATGCACAGCACAGGGTTTCTTTTAAGGAATCATATTGGGAAGAATCGGAAGCAGTAAAGCCGATGACCGGGATTCCTGTCTGCTTTTGAAAAGCATCAATATCAATATGTATTCCTTTTTTTCTGGAGATATCCATCAGATTCAGTATCAGGACGGCCGGTGTTTTGATACCGGCATAATCCGTATACATATAAAGGGAACGTTCCAGCTGTGAGCTGTCAACCAGAATGGCGATCAGATCAGCCTTGCCGCTGTTGATGTATTCGGTTGTGATCTGCTCCTCATCGGAACCGGCAGACAGACTATAGCTGCCCGGCAGATCAATGATGTTGTAGGTCGTACCCTGATAAGCAAAGGAGCCTTCCTTGCATTCTACTGTTTTGCCGGGCCAGTTTCCCACATGCTGATGGGAGCCGGTAAGACCGTTGAAAACAGTGGATTTGCCGGAATTTGGCTGCCCTAATAGGGCGATTGTTTTTCTCATTTTAGAACCTCCTCGATATAAATTCTGCTACAGTCATGTTTGCTTAAGGCAATAACCGAATCCCTGCAATAGAAAAGGACCGGCTGGTTTTTCCGGTTTTGGATCACTCTGATCCGGCTGCCTTCCACAATACCAATTCCGATCAGTCTTGATAATAAATGATGACTGCCTGTTATAGAGCTGATATATCCGGAATCCCCGGATTTAGCTTCTGATAATTGCATGCTTTGTGTCCTCCTGTCAGATTAAATTTAAAAATAGCAGGCTCTGCAATCTGGCAGATACTGCATGTGGTAATATAAGACTAACGAGAATTAGTTTAATATTACTCACTGAATATATCTATATCATGTCAGATAAAAAAGGTCTGATTAGCCACGGATTTATAATGCTTTACATTTTAAAAGAGTTGAACATATAATACATATAAAGATGTCGTGGGCAAAAAGCGCAGGAGATACGAATGACACAAAGGGATGATCATTTACAAAATACCGAGGCCTTTATTGCAGGGAAGCAGGATACGCTGCATATGTATTCCGGGCTTTGTGACGGTCATATGGAGGTTACCGGATATTATATCCTTCCGGGGATCTATCTGGTTTACAATGATATCCATACGCAGATCGTCGCCAATGATAATCAGGGGCTGTCCAAAGATATTCTGCTGATCAATTATTGCGAAAAAGGAAGATGTGAATTTAAAACCTTTGATGACCGCTGTCACTATATCGAGGGCGGCATGATCAATGCGTCTGCCCAGATGGTGCAGGATTCTTTTTATTATCCGTCCTCCTTTTATCAGGGCTATGAAATTTATATCCTGTGCGCTGCTTTTACAGAGCAGACCTATACGATTCTGGGTAATTTTGAAATATCGCCGGATGTTTTATTGGAAAGATACGATAAGGGTGCTGCCGGTTTTGTTTCGGAAAAGCTGTTAAAGGTATGGAAACAGCTCTCGGAATATTTCCGGCGTAAAGATATCGGCCAGATACGGTTAGAGGTTTTACGGATCTTGAAAATGCTTCAGGATCAGCCGATGTCCATGGCAGCAGCCAACTGCTATCTGTCAAAGGGACAGGCGGTGCTTGCCAAAAAAGCACATGAGATTTTGACGGAGGATCTGAGCAGGCATATTTCCGTAAAGACGATTGCAGCAGGTCTTGGTGTGAGCGAAACAAGTCTAAAACGGTATTTCCGTATGGTATATGGTGCCGGCGTGGCTGCTTATATGAACACGAGGCGCATGCAATATGCAACAGAGCTTCTTGCGGAAGGGAAAATGAGTATTTCGGATATTGCAAAGGCGTGCGGCTATGTGAATCAGGGGCGGTTTGCCAAGGTTTTCCGGGAATATTATGGCATGAAGCCTTTGGATTACAGACGGGTCAAGAGAGAGGAACGGATTGAGAAAATATCCGGGCCGGACGATGAACACTAACAGAAAAAGAGGAAAAGATAAATGAGTATCAATAATCTGACAGATAATAAAGACATATCCGTTGTGGTTCCGGGTTCCAAGTCAATTACCAACCGTGCACTTTTGATTGCCGCCATGGCAAACGGAAAGAGCACTTTAAAGGGCTGCCTTACGAGTGATGATGCCACACATTTTCTGGAATGTATCAAGGCACTGGGATTTCCGGTAGAAATAGTTAGCGATGGCAAACTCGGAGTTGATATTACGATTGCCGGTTTCGGCGGAGAAATCCCCAATAAAAAAGCAGAGCTTTATGTAGGAAGTGCCGGTACGGCTGCCCGTTTCCTGGTGGCGATGCTTGCATTTCGCAAAGGAGATTATATCATCCGCTCATCAGAGCAGATGAAGAAAAGACCGATGCAGCCTCTGATCGAGACATTGCGTAGCGCAGGAGCTCTTGTGGAATGTCTGGAAGAGGAAGGACATTTTCCGCTGCATATTGTCGGAGTAGGAAATACAAAAGATATTCCCTCAAAGCTTACCGTTAATATCGATAAAAGCTCACAGTTTCTGAGTGCGCTGCTGATCGCAGCCGGAACCTTTGGGCAGCCGGTGGAGATTTTGGTCAACGGCTCGCATGGACTTAGCTATGTGGATCTGACTGCGGACATGATGAAAAGCTTTGGAGTGACGGTTTGGAAAGCTGCTAAAGAAAATGATCAAAAGGAAGATTTGGATAGTCCGTTTCCTGATCCGGATGAAGGTTATAGGACAGAGCCCGGCAGCAGTGTGATTTATAAGATTTCCGGAACCGAAAAATATCATGCCCTGTCATATGAGGTCGAACCGGATATGTCCGCTGCCGCATACTTTTATGCGCTTGCCGCTATTCTTGGCATCCGAATCAGTGTGAAAGGTGTCACAGATCATATGCTGCAGGGAGATACACAGTTTTTGCAGCTGCTTCAAAGGATGGGATGCAAGACATGCGGGGGACAGTCAGATAGTGCCTGTCCGGAAATTGTTTTGCAGGGACCGGAAAGCGGACGGCTGAAAGGTGGATTTACCGTTGATATGTCTGCATTTTCAGATCAGGCGCTGACACTTGCTGCGATAGCTCCTTTTGCAGATGCACCGATCACAATTGTGGGGATCGGACATATACGGCTGCAGGAATGTGACAGGATCCGGGCGATCGTGGATAACCTTCATAAGATGGGGATTCGCGTTGATGAAAAAGAGGATGCTGTGACGATCTATCCGGGACAGCCCCATGGCTGTGATGTAGAAACCTATGATGATCATCGTGTGGCGATGTCGTTTGCGCTGACCGGACTTCGGGCCGAAGGAATCAATATCCTCAATCCATCCTGCTGCAGAAAGACATTTGCTCAGTATTTTGATGTGCTGGAGGATGTGATGAGACAGCTGGAGGGGTAAGTGGCGGTTGCCGGATCGTATTTTCTGACAGTTGATATTGTTTTTGTTGATTAATATGGAAAGTCTGTTTTTTGATTTCCCGGAATTGAGAAGGGAAGTTGGAAGACAGGCTTTTTTTGCACCCCGGCTCTGAATAATTACATGTTGACATATCACAAACTAAGTGCTATGGTTAGTTACATAAGTAATGAACCAACGAACGAGATAAAGCAAAATAAAATCAGGAAAGGAACGTATCATTGAAGGAAGTATTAAATCAGGAAAAATCAATTTATATACAGATTGCGGAAATGATAGAAAATGATATTCTCCGGGATATCATTCTGGAGGAAGAACGTGTGCCGAGTACTAATGATCTTGCAAAGATCTACACGATCAACCCGGCCACGGCTGCAAAAGGAATTAATTTACTGGTTGACAAGGGGATTTTATACAAAAAAAGAGGTGTCGGTATGTTTGTGACAAGTGGTGCAAAGCAGGTGATCAGAGAAGGCCGCAAAGCGGAATTTTATGATAAATACATAAAAAGTCTTTTACAGGAAGCGGAAGGGCTTGGAATTGACAAGGCGGAGCTGATCAAAATGATTGAAGAAAATACAGATTAAGCAATCAGTTAAATGAAATCACAAAAGAAGATACAAACAAAAGAAATAAACAGAAGAAATAAACAAAATAGAAAACGAAGATGCCAATAAATCAATATAAACAAAATGAATCGGAGGAAAAAATGAGCCTGAAATTAAAACAAATCAGTAAAGTATATGGAAAAAAGACCGTATTAAACGAATTAAATCTCACATTGGAGGAGGAAAAGATCTACGGACTGATCGGCAGAAACGGAGCCGGTAAGACAACCATGCTTTCCATTGCCAGTGCACAAAATCCGGCAACCTCAGGCGAGGTGCTGTTAGACGGAGAAAAGGTATGGGAAAACCGCAAGGCACTGCAGGATATCTGCTTTTCCAGAGAGCTTGCCGCAACGGCTGCCGACAACAGAAATCAGAGCAGGGTCAAAGAATATCTGCGGATCGCATCCATCCTGTATCCTGACTGGAATGCAGAGCTTGCTAAAGAGCTCATTGCCGAGTTTGGTTTGGATGAAAAAATGAAGATCTACAAGCTGTCCAAAGGAATGCAGTCCATGGTGACCATAATCGTGGCGATGGCAAGTGGCGCTAAATACACATTTCTGGACGAACCGGTAACCGGTCTTGATGTGGTTGCCAGAGAAGCTTTTTACAAGGTTTTGCTGGATGAATATGCAAAAGGCGGAAGAACCTTTGTCATATCCACACATATCATCGAGGAAGCTGCCAGTATTTTTGAAGAGGTTATTTTCATCCATGAAGGAAAGGTTTTATTAAAGGAAAAGACCGATGAGCTTTTGGCAAGAACGGTTCATGTAAGCGGAAAGGCAGAGGATGTGGATGCAGTCTGCGAAGGAAAAAAGGAATATCACACAGAGACGCTTGGACGGAGCAAGGGTGTGACACTTTTGCTTGATCCTGAGGAAGTGCTGGATACAAAGGAAAAAGATGTTGATGTACATACAATGACCTTACAGGATGTTTTTGTGGCTTTATGCGGAAAGGAGGAAACGCATGAATAGGATTGTCAGGATTTTGCGGGCTGATATGCAAAACACCATGCAAATGGTATTGAAAGCACTTCTCTCTGCGGTAATCTTCTTTGTGTATTTCAAAATGCTGAATGCCAAAAACATCCGGCTGTCGCTGATTGTGGGTCTGGGGCAGTCAATGCTTATTTATATGCTGGGCATGATGGATGTCTCGCAGAATATACCGACTTATATCGGAATGGGATGTACGAGAAAAAGCGTGACAGCGGCGGTCTGGTTAAGATGGTTAATTTTGTTTGTGGCCATGATCGTGTTGAATATTATTGTTTTTTACTGGTTTTCACCTGATGAGCTCACAGTAAAAACAGTCGTTGCCCAGGCGTGCGGATTTCTTTTTGTACTGGGATTAAACAGTATAGCTTCGGTTATTGCCATTTATAACCATGCGGTGGGCATAGCCGTCGGCTGTCTGGTATCAATGACCATCGGTATTGCCATCGTCCTCATGGGTGTTCCGGATAAAGACGGATTTGGTGTGGCAAGTATTGTCAGCCGCGTAGGAGACAGTGTATTTGGCATTGCGGTCATCACATCGCTTGTGGTTATGGTGATCGGAATGGTTGTTTATAATATTCATCTTTTCCGGTATAACGTCAGATAGAGGAGGAAGAACAATGCTGCAAGGGATTGAATTGAGAAGAAACCTGTTAAAATTGTATTTCGGCAGCCAGCTCGTTGGATTTCTGCTGGGGAGTCTGCTTTTATTCGTGTTGAGCTTTCTGCAAAGAAACGGGATAATCAGGGATAGTGAGTTTACGGTTGCCACCGTTGGCACCATGATATCACTGGTGATCTTTTTGGCCATATATGTATTTGTGGGAATGACGGAGTTTGGTGCGGGCTTCAGCCGGTATATAGGCTTTGGCATGACAAGAAAAAGCTTTTTTGTCCAGGAGTTTTTTACATCCTATCTGTTTATGGCGTTATCTGTTCTGCTCCTGGCCATCTTAAAGAATGTGGAACAGCTGATTTTAAAAATTCCTTTTTACAGTCAATTTACCTATGAAGAGCTGTTTACAAAGAAAATCTGGAGCATGATCCTTTTGATCAGCTTTATCTGTGCACCGCTTGTCCGCATTTTTTTAGGCAGTCTGATGCTGAAGTTTAAAGATCAGAAGGGCTTCTGGATCCTCTGGGCGCTCTGGATGATAGGCTGCATGGCACCCGGATATATAAACGATATTATGAAGGAAGGCCCCAAAGGAAATATTCAGACCGGAATATATCATATGATGTCTGCGTGCATGAAGGTTCCGGGCAATATCTGGATCGTGGCAGCCGTTGTGGCATGTGTTGCGGTTCTGCTTATTTTCTGGAGGCTGATAAGCAGGGAGACTGTCGGATAGCTGCAAAGCGCCTTGCCGGAGTCAGGAAATAGATAAAAAACAGACCGGTCAGGAAAGTGTCCGGTCCGGGAAAAAGACCTGCATATCCTGCGGAACAGGTGCTGTAAAGGAAAGCGTTTCTTTCGTAATGGGATGCCGGAAGGAAAGCTTTCCTGCGTGCAGAGCCTGTCGTTTCATATGAGTATCCTTGGGATTGTACAAAAAATCACCGATAAGCGGATGCCCGATTGCCTGCATATGCACACGGATCTGGTGTGTTCTTCCGGTATCCAGCTGCAGTTCCAACAGACTAAGGCCATCATTTGTTGCCAGAACACGGTAATGAGTGATGGCCTTATCTCCGCTTTTAATATCCACCATGCGCTCAATTGCCGAATCCGGCTTGCGGCCAAGCGGCAGATCGATCGTGCCTGTCTGCAAAAGCCTGTGAGCATAGGGCGCATCAAAAACTGTCCGGTTTTCGACAATGGCATAATACGTTCTTTTGATTTCACGGCTCTCCATCTCATCATATAAAATTCCACAGCTTAAATAATGCTTGGCCAGTATGGTAAGCCCGGTGGTATCGCGGTCCAGACGGTTGATGCACCGGTACAGAAAAGGTTCGCCCTTTTTCATATAGTAATAAGCTACAGCATTGCCGAGTGTATTTTCATAATTGTTCATCGAAGGATGGATCGGCATATTTGCAGGCTTATTGACAATAAGGATATCCTCATCCTCATAAATAATGGAGAGCGGCAGATCGACCGGTGGAATCTTTTTGGAGGACTCCAGCTCTTTTACACAGAGCGTAAGCCTGTCATCTTTTTTCAGGATCCGGTTGATGAATCCGGGCTCATCGTTTAAAAGGACATTTTCCACATCACTTTTCAGACGGATAATGGATTTGGTCGATATCCCCTGATTGCGCAAAAATTCAGATATTTTGTGACCTTCGTATGAATTTGGTATTCGGTAATGAATGATTCGTTCTTTTGTCATAACTGCATTTTACGATATCCGGGTCAAAAGGTCAAAAGGTCAAAAAGTCAAAAAGCCAAATCCGGCACATGACAGCCGGAACAGGGGAAGGCTGAAAAGATGTGAAAAAGAAACCGGTGGAAATTGAAATTTATAAATAAAAATGGTAAACTATTTTCAAAAAGGACATTTGAGAATCCGGATCGGAAATTACGAAAAGGAACACAACAAGGAGGGCGAAACATGAAACGAATTGGCATGCTGACAAGCGGTGGTGACTGTCAGGCATTAAATGCAGCAATGAGAGGCGTTGTAAAATGTGTTACAAACAGTGATGAAGAAGTAGAGATTTATGGTTTTCTGGATGGCTATAAGGGCCTGATCTATGGCAATTTTACAATGCTTACCAGCAAAGATTTTTCAGGTATCCTCACACAGGGCGGCACCATTTTGGGAAGCAGCCGTACTCCTTTCAAGACGATCAAAGATCCGGATGAAAATGGTTTGGACAAGGTTGAAGCCATGAAGCAGAATTACTACAAGCTGCGTCTGGACTGTCTGGTGATTTTAGGCGGAAACGGCACACACAAGACAGCCAATCTTTTGAGAGAAGAGGGCTTAAATGTCGTGACACTTCCCAAGACCATTGACAATGATTTATTTGGAACGGATATGACCTTTGGCTTCCAGAGTGCGGTCAATGTCGCAACCGAAGCGATTGACTGTATCCATACAACAGCAGCATCCCATGGACGTGTCTTTATCGTTGAGGTTATGGGACACAAGGTTGGCTGGCTGACATTAAATGCCGGTATGGCAGGCGGGGCAGATGTCATTCTGATCCCTGAAATTCCCTATGATATTGACAAGGTCATTGAGGCAATCGAAAGACGTCACAGCAACGGCAGCAGATTTACGATTCTGGCAGTTGCCGAGGGTGCTATTTCCAAGGAAGATTCTGCGCTTTCCAAAAAAGAATATAAAGAAAAACTGAAAAATTATCCTTATCCGTCGGTATCTTACGAAATTGCAGATCAGATCCAGAAAAAATCACAGTACGAAGTGCGTGTGACTGTTCCCGGACATACACAAAGAGGTGGAATTCCCTGCCCTTATGACCGCGTATTTGCTTCACGTCTCGGTTCAGAGGCAGGCAAGCTGATCATGCAGGGAGAGTATGGCTTTATGGTTGGTTACAAAAACCGTGAAATCGTAAAAGTACCGTTGGAGGATGTGGCAGGAAAGCTCAAATGTGTTTCTCCTGATGCATCCATTATTCAGGAAGCCAAGATGCTCGGCATCAGCTTCGGTGATGAATAAGATTTAATAAGATTGAAAAGAGTGGACACATGGCTTATCAGGCATTGTACCGGAAGTTTCGACCGGCCGCATTTGAAGATGTCAAGGGACAGGGACATATTGTCGAGACACTGAAAAATCAAATAATGGCAGACCGTATTGGGCATGCATATCTTTTTTGCGGAACGCGAGGTACCGGAAAGACGACAATAGCCAAGATTTTTGCCAGGGCGGTCAACTGCGAGCATCCGGTAGACGGAAGTCCGTGCGGTGAATGCAAGACCTGCAAGGCAATCGCTTCCGGGGCGAGTCTCAATGTGATCGAAATAGATGCTGCGTCCAACAACGGTGTCGACAATATCCGTGAGATCGTGGATGAAGTGACGTATTCTCCTCAGGAGGGACGCTACAAGGTCTATATCATTGATGAGGTGCATATGCTTTCAATCGGGGCGTTCAATGCCCTTTTAAAGACCCTGGAGGAACCGCCGGAATATGTTATCTTTATTCTGGCTACGACTGAGGTCCACAAGATTCCGATCACGATTCTGTCCCGTTGTCAGCGATACGATTTTAAGCGTATCGATATGGATACGATCACGGACAGACTGCGTGAACTGATGCAAAAAGAAAATATCGAAGTTGAAGACAGAGCCCTCAGATATGTGGCAAAGACGGCTGACGGTTCACTTCGTGATGCGTTAAGCTTATTGGACCAGTGTCTGGCGTTTCACTTTGGAAAGCCTCTGACCTATGAAATGGCACTGGATGTGCTGGGTGCTGTGGACAGTACGGTTTTCAGCAGACTTTTGCGTTATATGCTGGAGCAAAATGTCATCGGCTGTATCACGCTTTTAGAGGAGATTGTGATGCAGGGGCGTGAGCTTGCCCAGTTTATTACGGATTATACATGGTATCTGCGCAATCTTTTATTGGTTAAAAACTGCGCTGATGCAGAGGATGTCCTGGATGTTTCCGCAGAGCACCTTGCCCTGTTAAAGGAAGAAGCGGAGATGGCAGAGCTTAACACGATCATGCGTCTGATCCGGATTTTTTCCGAATTATCCGGACAGCTGCGCTTTTCCATGTCCAAGCGTGTCATGATTGAAATGGCTATGATCAAGGCATGCCGGCCGCAGATGGAAACGGATACCGATTCCGTTCTGGACCGTATCCGTACGCTGGAGCAAAAGCTTGAAAGCGGACAGATTGCCGTAAATTTCGCTGCTTCCGATGCACAGGCAGGAGCTGTTGCAAAAAAGGCAGCGGATCTTCCGGATGCATCAAAGGAAGATATCACCAAGGTTGTGCAGCGCTTTCATGAGCTTTTGATGAATTTCCCACGTAAAGGAGCCAAGGCTATGATGAAGAGTGCTTCGGTGCGTGAGGGCAGTCAGGGAGATTTGCAGATATATCTCAATTCCATTGAGTACAATGTAATAACAAAAGATACAACAGGCCTTCGTGAAACCCTCAATGCCTATATCAATGAGGCGATCGGAAAGAAGGTTGTGATCAATTATTTCCCCAATGAAAGGGGAAAACAAAATGACAGCGAAGATATCAATTCCGTTGATTTTGGGGATGTGATATCTATGCCGGTAAATGAAGTGGAGGAATAAAAATGGCAAAACGCGGAGGTTTTCCGGGCGGTATGGCAATGCCCGGCAACATGAACAATCTGATGAAACAGGCGCAGAGAATGCAGCGCCAGATGGAAGAGAGCCAGAAAGAGCTCGAAACAAAGGAATTTACTGCAAAGGCAGGCGGCGGTGCTGTTGAAGTGACCGTTACAGGAGCCAGAGAAGTGACCAGGGTTATCATCGACAAGGATGCCGTAGATCCGGAAGAAACAGAAATGCTTCAGGATATGATCATGGTTGCTGTCAATGATGCCCTGCATCAGGCAGAGGAAGCAAATTCCGCAATTATGGGAAAAATGACCGGTGGACTGGGAGGACTTCCTTTCTAATGGATTTGTACAGTGGATACATCAGCCGGTTAATTGAAGAACTGTCTGCCCTGCCGGGGATCGGCAGCAAATCCGCACAACGGCTTGCATTTTATTTGGTCAACCAGCCCAGAGAGAAGGTCAAAAAATTGTCGGACTCTATCATGGAAGCACGGGATAAGGTCAGATACTGTTCCTGTTGCTGTACGCTTACCGATCAGGAGATCTGTCCGATCTGTGCCAATGAAAAGCGGGATCACCATACCATTATGGTCGTAGAAAATCCGCGGGATCTGGCAGCCTACGAAAAAACAGGCAAATTTGAGGGCGTATACCATGTCCTTCATGGGGCGATTTCACCGATGCTTGGAATCGGACCCGGGGACATCCGGCTAAAGGAGCTGATGCAGCGCCTGCAGACGGAAGAGGTCACCGAAGTGATCATTGCCACCAATTCCAGTTTAGAGGGTGAAACCACCGCTATGTATATCAGCAAGCTGATCAAGCCGACAGGTATCAAGGTCACGCGTATCGCAAGCGGAGTACCGGTCGGAGGCGATCTGGAATATATTGATGAGATTACCCTGCTGCGCGCGCTGGAGGGACGGACCGAGTTGTAGAAATACAGGATTACCATTTTCATGCCGAGGTATCAATGAGATCAAAATGCCTTTTGATCCCGGTATCGCGGGATAACAAGTGGCATCCTGCACAATGTAAAAAATGTTATTTTCAGGGAGGGACCCACATGATTACAGAAAAAAATTTTGGAAAGACCCAGGATGGACAGGAAGTTACCTTATATTCACTGACCAACAAAAACGGCATGCATGCAGATGTCATGAATTACGGAGCCATTATGGTCAATTTGTTTGCTCCGGACAGGCAGGGCAGGCTTGCTGATGTGACACTGGGCTATGACAGCCTCAAAAAATATTTCACCAACGGCAACTTCTTCGGAGCTTCTGTCGGACCGATTGCCAACAGGACTGCAAATGCTCGTTTCCGGATTGATGGCAAAGAATATCAGCTGAAAGTCAATGACGGTGTCAACAACCTGCATACCGACTATGATGGAGGATTCCACAAAAGACTTTGGGCTGTTACCAAGGACGATAATGCAAACAGTGTGACATTTTCCTGTGATATGAAAGACGGCGAGCTCGGACTTCCCGGCAACCGCCAATTCACAATTACCTATACTGTTACGGACGACAATGAATTGAAAATTACATATACAGGTGAAACGGATAAAAAAACAATCTTCAATCCGACCAACCATTCTTATTTCAATCTGAAGGGACACGATGCCGGAAGCGTGCTTGATGAGACCTTGTGGCTGAACTGCTCACATTATACCCGGATCGTCCCCGGAGCTATACCTACCGGAGAGCTTGCAGATGTTGCCGGTACACCCCTTGACTTTACAAAGCCGATGCCTCTTGGGGCAAGGATCCGCCGTCATTTTGAACAGATGACAATGGTATGCGGATACGATCACAACTATGTAAGTGATGCAACAAGCGGAAAAGTAGAAAAAGTTGCCGTACTGTCAGATGACAAGGCAGGCCGTACGATGGAAGTGTATACAGATATGCCCGGCATACAGGTATATACCGGCAATCACATCGGCAGACATTTGGGCAAGGGCGGAGCTCATTACAGAAGAAGATGCGGTGTTGCTTTAGAGACCCAGTTCTTCCCCAACAGCGCCAATGACGAGCATTTCAAGAGACCGTTATTAGAGCCCGGTAAGAAGTTTACTTCTACCACGATTTATAAATTTGTATAAAGCTTCTGCCCGCGTTTTGTTATATTGATTCAGATATTGCATATTGAGCGGTTTACGAAGATTTTATCGACAGGATCAGGATAAAAGCATTTTAATTTTTTGTATCATTATCAATAAAAAAGACTGTTTTATAAAAACGGTCTTTTTTTGTTTGTTTTTTTGTCGGAATAAAACAGAAAACCCTTTGCAAAATATGATAAAATCCGCGCGCATATCGTGCTATATACATAGTAGAAACAAGAATAAAACTGTGCCAGGCAGCAAAAGCCATCTACAGCAGAGGCGGTGAGGCAGATAATGCGTGGACAGGCTGTTTTGCAGGAACAGACGAAAATAAGGAAGAGAGGATAATCGTATGATAGAAATTGTAAAGGAAAATGGCAGCGTGACGGACAAGCGGGAAATCCCGGTCAATCTAAGACCGGTCGGGGATCCCAAGGGAGATGAAAAAATATATATCGAGGACTATATTGAGACCTTTATCCGTCAGATTGCCATGAAGGATGATAAGGCAAAGGTCCTGATCCTGTACGGAGAAAACAGACAGGAAGAGGAGATGCTGCATCACTATATCTGTGGAGCTCTTCTTGCAGATGATGTTGTCGAGGACGATAAAATTTTATTTAAAGATTCCATCTGGAGTGAGATCAACCGGAAGGCGGGCCATTTTTTTCCAAATCTGCAGGTCATGGGCTGGGTATACATACGATACGATCTTGCTGATTTTGCGCAGGGAAGAGTACAGTATACGCACAACCAGAGCTTCCGCAAGGATCAGAATATCTATATTGAATATTCCGCAAATGAAAAAAAGGAGCAGGTATATCTGGTTGAAAAAGGAAATCTGAAAAAACAGAGCGGATATTTTATTTATTATGACCAGAATGAGGACATGCAGAATTATATGGTGACCATAAAGCAGGACGAACCGGAGGAATTAAAGCCGGAGGTTGATATGGCTGCCCGCAAATGCAGGGGGATCGTCCGGGGCAGACAGGAGGAATTAAAACACCGTCAGACCATGGGAATGCTTTATGGGACAAGCATGGCAATGCTGCTTGTTATAACCATCGTAGGGATTACCTTATTAAACAATTATAATAAAATGCAGGATATGGAGCGGGTTCTTTTTGATATATCCAGTCAGATGGCAGAGAACGGAAAGGGTGGAGCTAAGGATACGGACATCATGTCCGAAGCCGGAGAACTATCAGACGAGGAACCTGTGTACAAAGAGCCGGAAGAAAAACCTGCGGAGCCGGTCGGAAACGATGAAGCAGAGTTTGCCGATGCTAACTCCGGAGGAGAAGGTGATGCGCCGGAAACCGCCACAAATGAAGATGCTGCTATGGCTCCGGAGCCTGCAGGTGGTCAGACCGGGACAGCCGCAGAAGCAACAGCCGGCGAGACAGACAAAGCGGTCATAACGGATTCCCCAGCAGAAAATATGACAGCGGACAATGCGACAACTGAAAATACAGCATCACAGGATGAGATCGTGCTCCACGATAATGATGAAGCGGATATTGAACCGGCAGATAACAGTGCGCAGACCGGACAGTCCTACCAAATCGAAAAGGGTGATACCTTAAGCAAGATCAGCTTGCGGTTTTACGGAGACGAGTCCCGTGTCGATGAAATCTGCAGATTAAACCAGATCCGGGATAAAAACGAAATCCAGTACGGAGTCAACATCGTTCTTCCATAAAATAAGCAGATATGCTACAATATCCTTGTTGTAAAGGAGTAATAGCATGCGGGAAGAAAAGCTTTCATTACAGGATAAATTAATCAAGCATCACCTGACAAAGATCTACCGGATCGCTTTGTGTATCGTTCTGGTACTGGTTGTGGCTGTGAGTGTTCATTTTTACAGACAGGGCAAGGTGTATACGGAATATGAGGTCACCAAGACATTTGATCCTGTGGGCTCTTCCGAAGGAAATGTAGAGATCTACAATCAGAGCAACATTCTGTGTTATAGCCGGGATGGCGTATCTGCCTACAATCAAAAGGGCGTCCAGCTCTGGAACCAGACCTACGAGATGCAGTCACCGATTGTGCGCACCAACGGAGAATATGTTGTTGTCGGCGATTACAAGGGCAGCGTGATTTATCTGATGAATGCCTCCGGCCCCTGTGCGACGATCACCTGCAATAAGATCGTAGTAGATGTTAATGTTTCAAGCGGTGGCGTAGTAATTGCTACCCTGGATGATTCTTCCGCAACGTGGCTGGAACTGTATACATCTGACGGCACCAATGTTGCCACAATCAAGACAACGATGGATCAGACCGGTTTTCCTGTCAAGGTGTCCATGGCATCCGACAACAAAAAAATGGCTGTTTCTTATTTAAAGGCGAGAGGCAACGGAATACAGACGAGCCTCGCTTTTTACAATTTCGGAGATGTCGGACAAAATATGACAGACAAGATTGTAAGTGGCTATGACTATACGGAAAAGGTGATCCCGTACCTGCATTATATAGATGACAATACGGCAGTTGTCATCGGGGAAGACGTTATGCAGATTTATTACGGCAGGCAGATTCCCGAATTAAAGACAGAGACAGAGCTTGAAAAAGACATCCAGAGTGTTTTTTACGGAGACGGCTATACAGTGCTTGTGTACCGCAACGAAGACGGAGATGACAAATACAGGGCCGAGGTTTATGATTCCAATGCCAAAAAGGTACTCACCAAAAACTTCAATATAGAATATGATAATATTGTAGTTTCCAACGGCAATATCCTGATCTACAACAATGTAGCCGTCCTCATGTGGAATATGAAGGGACTCGAAAAATACAATGGTGAACTTGGGGAGAATATCAAGGCGATGATCCCCACAAAGAGTGAGATGAAATTCCTTGTTGTCAGAAGTGATGGCGTGGAAATGGTGAAATTGAAATAATGGGACTGTTTATAATTATATGCTATGGCATTCTGACAGGAATGGCGATCATCGGTTTCTTACGTGGAATGATCCGGGTACTGACGCCGATCGTATCCGGCCTGTTGTCAATTATACTTATGCTGCTTTTAAAAAACTGGGCCTTTGGATTTTTATTCCGCTGGGCCTTTTTTCAGGGAGAGCATATTCTTGCGCGGATCGTGGTTGTTCTCTTATTCTTTATTCTCGGATTGCTTTTGTTCAGATGGATCATAAAGGCATTGGATCTTCTGACGAGGCTTCCGGTCCTCCATGGATTTAACCGTATATTGGGAGCCGCTGCCGGAGCCTTTATCGGAATCATGATCATATGGCTTATGATGTTTTTTATCTCCGGCTTTCCATATGTAACATGGTTTCAGAATGCTTACAGCCAGATCACTACCAATACATTTTTAATGTTTTTATACGACCACAATTTTGTCCGTTTTCTGATGGAACTGTTCACAGAAATGGCTGTTTGAAAAAAATATTAAAAAAATGAAAAAAGTTGTTGACATTGGAAATATGAAGTGATACTATAATCAA
>OIYP01000206.1_pt1 | contig 41876 bp, 44 predicted proteins | sample 1588261 | NCBI WGS metagenome assembly OIYP01 (sample SAMN03283293) | human gut metagenome | biome: human-associated habitat; material: feces | host: Homo sapiens | place: Peru | collected 2012 | reverse complement strand
AATCAGTCGAAATTCAGTAATTTTCTGTCAAAACTTCGTGAAATTTCACAGTTACAAATCCAAATTTTTCTCATGAAAAAAAGTATACATTTTTACCAAGCTGGCTATCAAAGGATAGCCAGCTCTGAAAAAGAGGTTAAAAGAGGATAAGTTAGGCGGGGGTCGGTATTAAAAATATAATATTTGTGAGGATCATATGAAGATAGGAATTATTGATGCTGACCTATTAGGACGGCAGAAACACCGCTTTCCCAATTTAGTATGTGAAAAATTGTCAGCATATTGGAAGGAAAAAGGTGCTGAAGTTGAACTTAAACTTGATTATGAAAATTTAAATGAATTTGATCATGTATATATCGCAAAGGTATTTACAGATACATGGGTTCCAAAGTGGATTCAGGAAAGCGTTAATATGGATACAGGAGAGGCTAATCTTCCTGAGAATATTCACGTTGGAGGAACGGGATTCTTTTTTGCTAATGCTCCAAATTTAGACGATGAGATAGAACATCACATGCCTGATTACAATTTATATAATGATTGGATTGATAATGAGGTGAGAAAAGCAGAGCAAGCGGCAGGGGAAGCTGGAAAGAAGTTTAATAAACGTACTTTTATGGTTCAGTTTAAGGAATATACAGATTACAGTATTGGATTCATGACAAGAGGGTGTTTTAGAAAATGTCCATTTTGTGTAAATCAGAAATATGACAAAGTTTTTCGCCATAGCCCATTGGACGAGTTCTATGATCCGTCAAGAAAGAAGATTTGTTTGTTAGATGATAATTTCCTTGGGTGCCCAGAATGGAGAACAATTCTAGAAGAGCTAAAAGCTTTGAAGAAGCCATTTAAGTTTAAGCAAGGAATGGACGAAAGGCTGCTTACAGACGAAAGGTGTGAAGTATTATTCTCAGCGTCATATGATGGAGACTATACGTTTGCATTTGATAATATTTCGGACTATGACCTGATTCATAGAAAATTGCAGCTAATTAGAAAATATACAAAAGCGACTAACATAAAGTTCTATGTGTTGGTTGGATTTGAGAGTACAGATGTACAAGATATCATAAATATGTGGAGAAGAGTAGCCCTGTTAATGAGATATCATTGTTTACCATATATCATGAGATACCAAAATAAGAATGAAACACCTTGGAAAAAGTCAGAGTACAGAAGTTTTTACATTACTATGGCAAGATGGTGTAATCAGCCTGGATTTTTCAAGAAGAAAAGCTTTAGACAGTTTTGCGAGGCAAATCAGGCTCACCATAAGACAGAGGGGACATTATGTTCAGCAATGAAAGCATTAGTTGATTTTGAGGAACGATACCCTGAAATAGCGAAGGAATATTTCGATTTAAGATTTGACCAATTTGAATTGGAGGGATAGAGTATGCCTTTTTATGAAGAATGGATAGAAAATAAGAATACTGAAACAGAAAAAAGATTTATTGAGTATTTTCTAAAGCTTGTTCCAGAGTCTACAGAAGTATTTCATAAAGGGGATGACGCAGAGATTGGTACTGCAATTTCTGTGATTAATAGCGTTTCTATCGAACGATATGTGGAAGTTATTGATACCATGACTTATGACGTTCAGATTGAGGCAGCCCAGGTGCCACAGTTTAGTGATTTTGGTGATGCAATTTATAGAGTTCCAGAGTTGTTAGAATTTGCACCTAAAGGTACGTCATTTGAGAAGCTTGGATATCAGCTTGTAAAATCTCCGACAGAAGGCGCTGGAATTAAATATGGAGAGAATCATTCTAAACTGGCGTCTACTATGGAGCTTGTAGAAATTACAAAGAGGCCATCAAATGTAATGAGTACGGCATTAGGGAAATACCTTGTCAGGTTTATGCCAGACGAGAAAAGAGATTTGCTTAGGAGATTAGCGCTTAGACAATATATGGCACAGAAAATAATACATGACGCAGGATGCGGGATAATTAGTTATCGTGAGGAAGTTAATCATTTGTCTGTGACCACTGCGGTAAGACGAAGAAATAACGTGAGAGTTTATCTTGAATTTATTCTAAAAGATACGCAATGTGAGAAACGCCTCAGTAATATAGAATGGCAGGTGAAAGAATGAGCTTAAAAGATATAGAGCTTCAGCCAAGCTATGAGACAACAGAAAGTAAGGATCAACTTCTAGAAAATTTTTATATTCCGGTTTTGCAGGAGGCCAATAAATATTATCGAATAGCGGGTTTCTTTAGTTCTTCAGCGCTTGTAGTTGCATCAAAAGGAATTGAAGGATTGATACATAATGGTGGAAAAATGTATTTGCTTATATCGCCAGAACTATCCGAAGAAGATTTTGATACGATTAAGGCGCATGGTGTTATTTCTGCAGAAAACCATATATTTGATGATTTAAAATTGGATACAGAAATACCAAGTGAAAATATTCAGGCTTTAGCATGGTTGCTAGATACAGGCAAACTTGAAATAAAAATTGTTGTTGGAAAGAGAACGCGTAATAGTTTGTTTCACCAGAAAATAGGTGTTGTGTTCGATAGCGCAGGAAATACAATATCTTACTCTGGATCAATAAATGAAACTGCACAGGCTTGGCTGAACAACATTGAAGAATTTAAGGTCTTTAGATCCTGGGAACCGGGGCAGGTTGATTATTTGCAGTCAGATCTCAGAAAATTTTTAGCATATTGGAAGAATGAAAGGCCAGATATTGCTGAGGTGTATGATGTGCCAGAGGCAATAAAGGCACATATCGTCGCACAGAAACCAAGAGATGTGTTTGATTTAAATATTATGCGAAGATATGCAAAAGATAAAAAGATCAAAGAAAACAAGCTGAGTTTATTCCCGCATCAGGAGAATGCAGTCGCTCAGTGGATAGCAAATGATTATTCGCTACTTATGGAGATGGCAACAGGTACGGGTAAGACTCGTACTGCAATTGGATGTATCGTAGAGAAGCTGAAGGATAAAGAAAAGCTGTTAATTATAGTTGCTACCCCACAGAATACTTTATCGCGTCAATGGAAGGGCGATTTTGAAAAGTTACAAATCGCATTAGATAAAACTCTGATTGTAGATGGTAGCAATAGCAAGTGGAAGAAAGAACTTGAGATACTGTTGATGGATATAAGTGACAATAAATATCGTACTGCAATTATATTCACAACACATGCTACTGCTTCAGACAGCAAGTTTATTAATATTATTCGGAATAATAAATTTGACACAAAAGTGTTGTTTATATGTGATGAAACACATGCAATTGGGTCTCGGAAACAGCAAAAAGCGTTATTAGATGAATATGAATATAGAATTGGACTTAGTGCGACTCCGGAAAGAATGTTTGATGGACATGGAACTTCAGTGATTAGAAATTATTTTGGCAATAAGTCATTTGAATTTACAATTGCTGACGCTTTGAATACAATCAATCCACTAACTGGTAGACCATTCCTTAATCGCTTCAAATATTATCCTATTTTTGTTGAATTAAGTGATACAGAGGCAGAAAAGTATTCAAAAATTAGCCGGCAGATCTACATTTTGAAAAATCAGGAAGAACCGGATGAAGAAGAATTGCAGCGTTTGTACGACAGAAGAGCTAATATTGGGAAAAATGCTTCGAATAAAATGCCGGCACTGGAAGAACTGTTTGAACGAATGAATCCTCAAACAATTAAAGATACTATTCTTTTTGTGTCAGATAAGCAGATAGAACCATCATTTGAAATAATGAGTAAGAAGGGCATTAAACGCTCTAAAATAACAGAAGCAGAGTCAGCTTCAAAGGTTGTTAACATTGCGGGAGATACGGAAAGGCAAAATATAATTTCTCAATTTGTTAAGCAGCAGTTGCAGGTACTTGTTGGTATAAAATGCCTTGATGAAGGTATAGATATTCCAAATGCTCGAATAGCTATTTTACTTTCGAACAGCACAAATCCAAGAGAATATGTGCAGAGAGTAGGAAGAGTCATTCGTCAGGCACCAAATAAGCAGGTGTCAATTATTTATGATTTTATAGTTACACCTGTAGGTGGTAATGCAGATGGAAGCGGAATATTGGAGAAGGAAGCAAGACGAGCGGATCAAATTGCTCAAAATGCTGAAAATTATGAAGATGTCAAGATGAAATTTTTGCAGAGGGGAGTACAGATAGATGCCGATTAGTGAAAAGATTATTAAGGAAATTGATGAGACAGATGCTGAAGATAAGTTGAAAGACCTCATGAAGGATATTCTTCGATTAGAGGATGATGGTGCGAAGCGTTGGACCAGACAATATGAGGCAAAAATCAAGGATTACCTTGGATTTGAAGAGGAGTGTGAAAATTGAGTATTGTAATTGAAAAGATCGAATTCAAGAATTTTAGACAATATGGAACTGGAACAATACGTTTCACCTGTGAAGATAATTGTAAATTGTCAATTCTTGTAGCGAAAAATGGAACTGGAAAAACAACGTTACTTAACTCTATTACATGGTGTCTGTATGAGAAAGAACAGCAGCTTATTGATAAGAAGTCAGCACTTTCAGTAGTAAGCACAGCCGAATTGGAAGCCGCAGCAGAGAGCGAAATAATACCTGTGTATGTTGCAGTTACTATCCAAGATGGAAATCAGGTTATCGAATTCAAGCGTTCACAGAGTTTCAAGAAAAACTTTGATAAAAATGGTAATTCAATAGGAATAGCTAGTGCATCAACATTCACGGTATCTACAACAGTTGATGGACGGTTTGAGAACACTTTAGTTGAGGATGGTGCAGATGCAGAGATCAAGGTAAAGAAGTATTTTGACCCAGCAATTTATGATTATTATTTTTTTGACGGTGAGCAACTTAGAGAATTCTTTGCACCAGAAAAAACTGCTCGCATTAAAGGGTCTATTTTTAATATTGCACAGGTTACTCTTTTACAGACAGCATTTGATCACGTTGAAAAGATGAGAAATGAGAAAATGCGTACAATGGGTAAAAACAGCCCAGATATTGCGGATTTGGTAGAGTCACAATCTGCGCTGATTAACCAGAAGAATCTTGCATTACAGACGATTGAAACAAGTAAGCAGGCAAAGGATAAAGCGGAAGCAAAACTTGACCAGATTGATGAAGTGTTGAGGGGGTATGCTCCTGTTAAAAAGCTTCAGGAAGAGCGTACTTTTCTCGAGAGTAAATTGAAGAAATATGACTCAGAGAAAAAAGAGATTGCAAATAATAGAGCTGATTTTATTAGAAAATACATAGTGCTCTTGAAACTTTATCCCAGAATTAAGAAAACATTGCAGATTATTCAAGTGAAAGAGGCGGCGGGAGATCTGCCACCAGTAATTGATAGAAATCAGATAAAATTGGTTCTTGAGAATTTAGATAAGCCTTGTCCATTGTGCGATAATCCTCATATTGGAGAGACTGGCCGTCAGCATCTTGAGAATCTTTTGACTCAGATTTCTGTTTCTTCAAAGACCTCTAATTATTTGAAAGAAATAAAAAGTTCTCTTGAGTATTACCTAGAAGAAACTGAGAAATATCAATCAAGGAAAAATACTCTTTTGCAGAGCGAGTTGGATCTTGAGGAACAGGTAAAAACGGCAGAGGATCGTTTGAAAATAATCAACAGCAGTTTGGCTAATTTTACAAACTCAGATGGGGCTGTGAATGTTGCGGAAGCCGAAAAGAAAAGATCTCAATTACGAGATCAAATATCAGGTGCGGATAAAGCAATTGGTACATCTGAGGCTAATATAAAAACATACGATCAACAAATTGCAGTGTTACAAAAACAGATAGATGACGCACAGAAGAAACTTGGCATTAAGAATAGCTTAAAGCAACAGATAGCAGTGCTTGTGAAAATTGAGGATTATTTCCGAACTATTAAGAATCATATTACAACCAATATGCGAAAAGAAATCCAGGCGATGACATGGAACATTTTCGATTCTATGATCTGGAAACGTAATACATTTGGGAAGATTATCATTAGTGATAGTTATGACATATCTGTTTATAACAAAGAGGGAGCACTTATGACTGGTTCACTTAGTGCTACAGAGCAGATGGCGTTGGCGTATGCGTTTACACTTGCAATTCATCAGGCTTCAGGCAAGAACTGTCCACTTGTAATTGACTCTCCTTTAGGACGAGTATCTGACGATAACAGAGAAAACATGGCAAAAGCACTCTTGGAAGTTAGTAAAGAAAAGCAGATAATCATGTTGTTTACACCAGATGAGTATTCTGATTCTGTTAAAAATATGTATGAGAGCATCGCTAACATGCGAGAGTTAAAATTAAGCGCCGATGAAAAATATGTAGAAGGGATTGAGAGTTAATGGCAAGAGATAGAGTTTATATTAATTCAAACTATAGGTCTGAAATTGATGAGATGAAAGACAGAGATATTTTAGGATTCAGTATGGTTGAAAATAAAGATTCATTCCTCCTTGCTGTTGCTATGGGGGTTGATTCTCCTGAGGCTGTAAAAAGTAAGGATGGCTGGTTCCTCATGAAAAATCTTAAGACTACAGATAAAGCTTTACTGGCAGCAGTTCTTCTGGGAACTGCAAACGATGATAGTGATGTAGATGCTTTTGCAGATATTGAAAAGGCTTTAGACTTGTGTGAACAATGCGCAGAATCTGGCTTTAAGGATTTAAGAAAGCGTATTATCGATGCGGGAAAAGATAGAGAAATATTGGAACGAAGGATGATGAAAGAACTAGACTTGTTATATACAACAAATGTGGAAGCAGATATTTAAGTAGAAATTTCATCAATGCATTAAAAAGATCAGCGTTCATTTCCGAGTATTGTTCTGTTAGCAAATGATGACAAGAGGGCAGCCGAGAGGCTGTCCTCTTGTCATGGACGAGATTTTGGAAAATCTCAAAATAATATTTTGTGAAAAAAAGTTGCATAAAAAATATTTAATGATATAATAATGATAAGTAAATAGGAAAAGTGACTTGGAGGAATGAGCCATGATTATAGAGGTAAGAGCAAAAAACTGTTACGCATTTGAGGATGATATTACATTTTCAATGAAAGCAGATATGCGAAATAAAAAATTTGGAGCAAATGTTCACAAAGAGAATAATTTTAATGTCCTTAAAACGGTAGGAATATATGGACCAAACAATGCCGGTAAAACATGTCTAATCAAGTGCATTAGAGCAATAAGAAATGTACTTTTAAATAAGAAGAATGGATTGATGCCGAATATTTTTACTGATAGTGATGTGTGCGAGTTAGGTGTTACATTTATGGCATCTGGAAGAAAGTTTTCTTATGATTTTAAGTACGACGCAGAAAAAGAAGAATATATATATGAGTCATTTTCGGAGATATTTAAAGATCAGTACAACAACGAAAAGGAAGTTTGTTGGTTGAAAAAGGATACTGTTAGTGAAGTATATGAGTGTATTGATGAATCTGTTCAGACTATGATTTCTGTTGTATCGAAGAATAATTTGTTATGCTATGTGGTAGATACAAGTAAATTCGAACATATCAACGAGATGAAGCAGATTCTTGTCGGATTTGCAGAAAAAATTGATATCATCAATATGAATAACATACCTATGCAGCACACGATTGAACTCATGAAGAATAAGAATCAGTTGCAGCAGAAGGTTGTTGAGTTCATAAAAAATGCTGATTTATATATGGATAATTTTGAATATGTGGATATGGATAAGATACAGCTGAAAACTGGTGAAGGTGATGAAAAGCCAGATGAGAAAGTGCTTGATATTCCGGAGAACATTATGGATCAAATCAGATTGGTTTCTACTTATAAGGGAGTCCATGTACCAAGTATGATGTTTGATTCTACAGGAACAAAGAAGATTGCTGCTATTGCCAGCTATGTAATCGAAGCACTTGAACAGGGCAGAATTTTAGTCGTGGATGAGCTGGACAGCAGTATTCATTTTAAGCTCACCAGAGCGATTGTTGCCATGTTTAATAATGAATTGAATACAAGTGCACAGATGATATTTACATTACATGATATAAATCTTATGGATTGCAAGAGAATGTTCCGGAAGGAGCAGATTTGGTTTGTTCATAAGGATGAAGAAGGCGTATATGTGTATTCACTTGCAGATTTTACAGCACAGCAGGGAGTGCGAGATACGACAGATGTTATGGAAAAATATAGAAAAGGTGCGCTTGGCGCTTTACCTGATCCAGAATTGATTAGCTTTTGTTTGTGATGAGGCACATATATATATGTCAAATGATATGTCAAGTATGAGATTGGCAGAGAAAAAATCATTAGAAATATTTGAAAAAATATCAAAAGAAGGCAGAAAATATGGAATAGCACTATTAATTGTTTCTCAAAGACCTGCAGAGTTAAATACTACTATTATTTCACAATGTAATAATATTATTAGTTTGAAAATTACTAATGACAGAGATAAGAGAGCTGTTGCCTCTATGTTAACAGATTCATTGGTGGGACTGGTTGATTCGTTACCTAATTTGGATGTTGGGGAGTGCGTTGTTGTGGGAGATGCAATTAAACTTCCAGTAAAAATATTATTGGATAAACCTAATGAAGAGCCATTAAGTTCCACAATCGAATTCTGGGATAGATGGAGTGATAAGCAAGATACTATTTTTGATATAGATGGGGCTATAATTAATATGATAAGACAATCTAGAAAGTAGGTGTATAGCATGAATTATTGGTCGTGGAGTGGTAATTATATTGGATATCAAGTAGGCGATTATTTGTATTCAAAGAAGGGTAAACCGGTTGGTGTTTTTCTGCATGATGAACTGTATAATTTTAGAGGGGAATATATAGGAGAGATAAGAAACGAGAATAAGACCAGTTATAGATTCAAAACTTGAGGAAATAAGCAACTTGTTAGAAAAAAGAGAACTTTGGAGTGCATTATATACAACTGATTCCAAATTAAAAAAGTATGAAGATAGGATTGATGAATTGAGCAGTCAAGAAAAGACTGTAAATAAGTCAAAAAATAGTATTAAAGATATTCCTGATGAAAAAGTAGAAAAGCTTTCTGAAATAGTAAAAAAAATATTGACTTCATGGAATTTTATAGAAAAAAATTCTGTAGTTGAATTTGAAAAAAATGGGTTGCAGTTATTGTCCTATCTTTTTTTGGATGTATGTTATTCACATACTTGTGGTACAAAAGAGAAAAAATATATATGGATATATGATAAAAACTGTAAATAATTTCAACAAAGAAAATTAGATAAGAAAAATTATAGGAAGGTGAATGCAATGACAATTGAAGAAATTTTATCAAAGGAAGAAAATCAGACATTTGATCGGAAAAGTATAAATATTTCTCCAAAGGATTTAGCAATACCGATTGTTGCATTTGCTAATGCGGATGGTGGAGATATTGCAATAGGTATAACCGATAGGACAAAAAGAATTGAAGGCATTGATTTTGAAACCAAGAAGTTAAATGAACTTCTAAGAGTGCCATTTGATTTTTGTAATCCGACTATTAAAGTTGGAATAGAAAAAGTACCCTGCGTTGATGAAAAGGGAAGAGAGAATCATGTACTTGTAATGCATATTGACGCAAGTCCACAGGTGCATGCAAATCAGGCAGATGATGTATTCTTAAGAGTTGGTGATAAATCTAAATTGCAGACATTTGAAGAACGCCTTCAGCTTAATTATGACAAAGGAGAACGTTACTTTGAAGACAAAGCGGTATCCGATGCTACAATAGATGATATAGATATGGACTTTGTAAAAGAATATACAGATAAGATTGATTATGGGAAAAGTCCATTGGAATATCTCAAAGAAAACAGAGGGTTCATAAAAGAAAAAGATGGCGAGATTCAAATCAGTACCGCTGCAATTTTGTTATTTGGAAAGAATCCGCAAAATTTCTTTCCTCGTGCAAGGATTCGTTTTATACGTTATGAGGGAACAGAAGAAAAATTTGGAACAGAGATGAATGTAATTAAGGATGTTATCTTTGAAGGCACACTGCTTAACATGATAAATGAGGCAATTGCATATTTGGATACGCAGGTAAAAGAAAAAACGTATCTTGGACCAGATGGAACATTTGTTACAGATGAGGAATATCCTAAGTTTGTCAGACAGGAATTGATCGTAAATGCGGTTACTCATCGTGCTTACAGTATTACCGGTACAGATATTCAGATAAAAATGTTTGATGACCATATAGTAGTTGAAAGCCCGGGAAAACTTCCGGGACTTGTAAGAGCGGACAATATACGTTTCACACATTTTTCCAGAAATCCTAAGATTGCAGAGTTTTTAAAGAACTATAAATTTGTAAAAGAATTTGGTGAAGGTGTTAATCGTATGTGTAATGAATTGGAGCAGGTTGGATTAAAAGATCTAGTTTATCATACAAATGCGTTTATGTTGCAGGCGGTTATTTATAATTCAAAAGTTGGAAAGACTATTGTTGAGAAAACCGCTGATTCATTAAAAAAATTAGCTGTTGCAGTCAATAAGTCGTTGATTGATTACCAAAAGCCGGCGATTGGAGAAGAAAAGTCGGCGATTGACGATAAAAAATCGGCGGTTGATATGATAAAGTCGGCGATTGAGAAGAAAAAATATAATGAACCTTCGAAAGCAAATATTCTTAAGGTGTATGATGAAATAGAGAAAAATCAGATTTTTGGCACAAAAGAAATAAAAGAAATTCTTGATTGCTCACCATCCACAGCAAGAGCAGTCATGACAAAACTTAGAGACATGAAAGTTGTTAAAGCGGTGAATGGTAAAGGAAAGGGAAAGTATGTATTCATAGAATAAAAATGAGATATAGAGTATTCCTGAATGTAAAAGCTTTATGTGTGGAAGTCAGGAGAAGGTAAAAACTGAATTGGTTAAAGGCACAAATTTGGTTTAAGTAACGCTTATAATGAAGATGGGGAATGTCATAGAAAATGTCGTAGAAATTTCATAGAAATTTTGAGAAAAATCAAGTGGCTAAAATCAGAATATTCTAAGAAGAAGCTTTCTAAAGCGTGAGAGACGCTTAAAGAGTTTCCTGAAAAACGAATATTCCAAAGTTAGTCTCAACGAAGTCTCACGAGATTTGAGACTGAGTGAGACTCTATGATATAGCAAAATGTGATAAAACCCGGATTTACAGGTGAATTATAAAGTAGTAGTCTCAAGACAGTCTCATTTTTGAAATTGTTTGTTGAGACTAACATGAGACTGAGGAGGTTCAAAATCATGGACATAAGTAAAAAAGATTGGAAGCTATTTCGAGAAAGATTATCAGGTTGGCAGGAAAAATATATGGAAGGTCTTGTTAAAGAGTATGCAAATTTTCTGAATGATGATAAAAAGCCTGCATCAGAGAAATTCTGGGAACTTGAAAAACGGATAAAAGAAGATAAGCACCATCCAGGAGTTATCATGGAGTTGAAAAAATCAGAGGTAATATGGGATATTGTTCGTCTTATTAGACTGAAAGTAATTACATATAATGATTTATCAGACTTTAGTGATGAATTACAGAATGAAGTAAAAAGCATACTTGAGATGAGCAGGTGATACATATGGAGATTGGTGCAACAAAAGCAGTTCAAGATCGACTAAAAACAACAAAGATTGAAGAAAGCAAAGGTGCTTCACTTGTGTTCTGCTGGGACACACGTTTGACGAAAATAAAAGGAAGAAATGTCTTGTTTATTGTGAATGCCAGTAATCGTTATACAATAGCAATGACAGATATTGAACCAAGAAACTGGAATTATTATACAATGTATATCCGTAGTGTGATTCATGGCGTGATGCAGGAAATGGGATATTCCGAGGAACAGATAGGGCAGTATTTTAAAATGTCAGTCGATACAACTGTAACAAAAACTCATGGTAGGAAATCGGTTGGTGGCATTAACAGAATGGTAATGGATGCACAGTATTTTGGTAAGAAGCTGGAGAAAGAAGCAAAGTATCAATGGAAACTTAGTGAGTATCTGAACAGATATATTTGCCAGCCAGAGGGATTTGATGCATATGGATATCCGAGTGAACTTTTTAAATTAGACATGGAACGACTAGGGATAGCTACTAAGAGAAAGCCGGCAAAGGTAATTGATTTTACCAAGTACATAGATACTAATCGCAGTACTAACCATTAGCGCAAAAGAATTGTAAAAGCAATTGTTTGGGCATAAGAAGTTAGTTTGCAATGACAAAAAGCAAGATATATAAAATAATTCGTCGCTAAAAAGGCGACGAAAAAAGCGACGGAAAAGGAGAGCATTCATGAGCATAACATTTGAAATAGTCAAATTTAAAAAGCCAACAAAAGTAAGCACCCAATAATCGGGCGGATTGTTTAATTGTTCTATCTTATCCATAATTATTGATAGTAAAGCGAGTGTTTTACTCTGATAATTATGGGAGGTATCTATCAATGAGTCGTAACTCAAAAACTTCAGCTGCCCAGCAGCTTAAACTTGTAATGGAATGCCGCAGAAGCGGCAAAACCGATGCACAGTGGTGCATCGAAAACGGAATTCGTCCGGCTACGTTTTACAACTGGGTATCCAGACTCCGCAAAAGAGGCTGTGATATTCCGGAATCTAATTGGAATGAATTAAAGCTTCCGGCGCGGCATCAGGATGTCGTGTTGTTGGATGTAATTCCAAAACCATCAGATCTCGTCGTTAATGATGAACAATCCGAACCGGTTTCATCGAACTCAATGCTTCTTGAAATAAATAGTGCTAGGCTGACAATTCCTAACGGAACGGATTCATCGTTGTTAACGCAAGTAATACTTGCGATGAGAGGTTCCTTATGTTAGGCGATATTTCGGTAGCCAACGACATCTATATCGTCTGTGGTTATACCGATATGCGAAAATCCATTGATGGACTTTGTGCAATTATAATTGACCAGCTTCATCTGGATCCGCATCGCAGTTCGCTTTACTTATTCTGTGGACGCAGATGTGACCGTATCAAAGCACTGCTCTGGGAAACAGATGGTTTTGTACTTTTGTATAAGCGTCTCTCCGTTGAGGGAAAGTACCGCTGGCCAAGAGATAAGTCAGAGGTCCGTCCACTTACATGGCAACAGTTCGACTGGTTAATGTCAGGACTTGAAATAGAACAGCCCAAAGCCATCGGAGCGCATAAAAAAGTGAATAACTTATCTCCCACTTTGGAAGCCTGTTCAAAAAGGCAAAAAGCACCGCAAAGCCTTGAAAATACTGCATTTTTTACTGTTAATAAAGCGCCTGATCTGGTATAATTAAGCTATCAGATTGAAGGAGATCAGGCAGTGGCTTTAAGTGCAAAAGACGTAAGTACGTAATCATCCGTATCTGTCCGCAACTATATTTTTCTGATACACTCTTTTCATAACAAAGGAAGGAAACTGTATCATTATGAAAACAGATGAAAAAATCACGCTGTGGTCTGAAAGAATCCATGAATTTCAATTCAGTGGGCAGACTTGCAAAACATGGTGTCAGGAACATCACGTTCCAGTCTCTACAATGAATTATTGGATGCGCAAGCTGAAAAAATTGGACGAACAATCAGATACAGATATGATTTTTGCAAAAATGCCAACGGAAAAAGAGATTTCAAAGAATGAGACTTTGAATATCAGCCCGTCTCCAGTCCGCATTTTTATCACAAATGCTATTCGGATTGAAGTGATGCCTGAATGCCCGCCGGAATTTTTTCGTGTTCTGATCCAGGGGCTGAAAGATCATGCTTGATCTGGCAGGTGGCACAACTGTTTACCTTGCCTGTGGAGCTACCGATCTGAGAAAAAGCTATCACGGACTGGCTGCAATTATCAAGCTAAAATTCAAACTTGATCCCTATTCGCGCTGCATGTTTGCGTTCTGCAACCGCAGGCGGACTTCTATTAAGATTCTGCAATGGGACGGATCCGGTTTCTGGATTCTGATGAAGAGGCTTGACAAAGATTCCTTTCACTGGCCGGATACTCCGGATGAATTACAGAAAGTGACCCTGAAAGGAATGCATTGGCTGTGTGATGGTCATTCACTTACTCCGAAGGGAGCTTTTGAAGAAAGACATCCAAAGATTGTTGTATAAAGAACGGATTTGTCAATTCGCAAAAAGCACGAAATACTTGTGGATATCGGTATATATTCCTACACAGTAAAACGTTGATTTTTCTCGAACAGCTGGACTTTCTATGCTATACTGGAATTATCATATAAGAGTTTGGAGATTGCCGGATGGATCCGTTTTTTACAGAGGAACAGCTGAATAACATGAGCCGTGAAAACATGATGGAAGTTATGAGAATCATGCAGAATCAGGTTCAAAAAAAAGAGACCGAGGTACAGCTTCTGAAAGACAAGCAGAAAGAACTGGAATTTATGAACGCAATGCTTTCAGACCGTCTTGCGCTTGCACAAAGAAGACGTTTCGGTTCTTCCAGTGAAAAATACGCAGATGGATATGAACAGATGGATCTGTTTAATGAGGCTGAAGTCAATGCAGATATGGATACTGCTGAGATTGAAGAGGAAATCGTGATTCCATCGCACAAACGGAAAAAACGCACCGGCAAAAAGGAAGAAGATCTTTCTAATTTCGAAGTGACAGAAACAATCGAATATAAACTGATTGGTGAAGACCGCTATTGTCCGGACTGTGGGACAAAGTATAAAGTTGTCACAAAAGAAGTCGTAAAACGACTGAAATTCATCCCCTCCACCTTTGAAGTGGTTGAAGAAGTAACCTATGTATACAGTTGTCCAAAATGTGGTGCTATGATCCGGCCGGAAAAAGAGTTTCCGCTGATCAAGGGAAGCATTGCTACACCTTCGCTGGTTGCCGGAATCATGAATGCAAAGTATGTCAATGGCATGCCGCTGGCAAGACAGGAACGGGAATTCGCAAGGTATGACTTAAATCTTTCAACAAAAACAATGGCAAACTGGATCATCAGTTGTGCAGACCGGTATCTGGGACTGCTTTATGGGCAGATGAAGGAAGAATTCCTAAAGAGCAGATACATCCATTGCGATGAAACCAGGATCCAGGTGATTGATGAACCAGATCAGAAAGGATCATCTCAAAACTGGATGTGGGTATATCTGACAGATCATTACAGTGAAGCCCCACAGATGGTTCTCTTTGATTATGAGAGAACGCGTGCCGGATATCACCCGGTAAACTTCCTTGGAGATACATTTCATGGATATCTGACGTGTGATGGATATCAGGCGTATCATGGACTGAACGATTCCATTACCGTAACCGGATGCTTTACCCATGCGAGACGCCGTTTTGATGCTGCACTCACGGCATTAAAAAAGGATTTCACAAAGGAGCAGCTGAAAGAAACAGTTGCATATCAGGCAATGACGAGGATCGGAATCCTGTATAAAGTAGAGGAAATGATCAAAGATAAGACACCGGAAGAACGGTATCAGGAACGCCAGAAGCAGTCGCGTCCAGTAGTGGAAGCCCTGTTTGAATGGCTGCATTCGATGGAAGATTCTGTAGACAGATCTTCCCTTATTGGTGATGCCATTTTATATACACTGAATCAGGAAACCTATCTTCGCAGGTACTTGGATGATGGGCATCTGAGCATTGATAATAATAGTGCGGAGCGTGCAATCAAAAATTTTGCAGTAGGCCGCCGGAATTGGCTGTTTGCCAAGAGTATCCGTGGGGCAGATGCCAGTGCTGTTGTTTATAGTATCGCAGAAACAGCCCTGCTGAATGGTCTGAAGCCGTATGTATATCTTTCCTATGTATTAGACGAACTTCGTAAAATGGGACCTTTTCCAAAGCCGGATGATCTAAATCGGCTTTTGCCATGGTCAAATGAATTACCGGAAGGATTTCGAACCAAAAAGAAGAAATAAAATGTGACGCCCTGATGGGCGGCATGTTTTTTTAAAAGGCAAGGTACAGATGATTACGTACTTACCCTTGAAGTAGGCTTTTATACGGAAGTGCTGTTTCGAAAGAAGAATGTGCGATTTATTGCCATTTCCAACAATGTAGACAGTGCTTTAAACGATGGCAGTCACGAGTTTGCCCCGTTTCTTAACATTATGAATGAGTGGTATGTAAGAGATACCAGCCGGAAAATCAAATCCGTACTTCATAATAAGGGGATGGACGGAAAGCATCTGACAAGCAACGCAATTTACGGGTACAAGAAAGACCCTGATGACCCAGACCATTGGATTATTGATGAAGAGGCTGCCACAGTGGTACGACGTATTTATCAGCTTATCATTGAGGGAAACGGACCGATGCATGTAGCAAGGATTCTGAAGGATGAAAAAGTCGAAAGACCTTCCTATTATCTTGCAAAGCAGGGACTTGGAACCTGTCGGGGAATTCTTCTGTAGAAAAGGCGATAGAAGAATATGACCAATATTTGTCCGGGGATAAACAGAATGGTGGCTTTAGGTATATAGTTAAGGATATGAAGGGATGACGCTGTTATGGGTGTATGTTCCGCCAACATCTACTGTAGAAAAGTGTGCAAACAGGATCTATGATAGAAATGAAGATGGGGACATGGATATTACGGACTCTCCGATTCAACTACAGAATATGGATAACCGAAAGAGTAATACATATGCGGAGCACAAGATATTCCCATATGTTACAACGGAAGATCTACGCATGGATTTGATGGGTAAAGTAAGAAATCTTGCAAAGAGCAAAAATCCGGATCATCCTTGGTTGAAAATGTCTGATGAGGAAATATTGAAGAGTGCTGGCTTATGGGAAAAAGATTTTTCATCAGGTATTCAAGGATATAATCTGGCAGGTGCTGCTTACGATAAAAAGACTTCAACATGGACATTGTAATGAGACAGTCTCAAGTTAGTCTCAACAAAGTCTCATAAAATTTGACACTTGATGAGACTGAAAAAACTAAAAATGATTAATGAATTTATATGATTTATCGATTGGAGAAGATAAAATGAATCAATTTCAATCTATAGCATTAAAAACACATTTTGAAGTCGGAAAAGGATAAAGATGAAAGTAAAATTAGAAGACATAATTGAGGCAATGGAATTTGCCAATATGGAAACAGAATATTATTATGATACCCACAATGAAAAAGTTCTGATGTTGTTTGATGAAATGGTGGATGGTGAGGACAATCCGGAACTTTTCGAAGATTATATACCATTACCGGGACAATACGATATCAATGAGTATCGAATAATGGAAGAGTTTATATACGAACTTCCAGCGGGAAATGATCAAGATGTATTGGCAAGGACAATTCAGGGAAGAGGTGCTTTTAGAAGATTTAAGGATAAATTGTATGACTTAAATCTGGAAAAACAGTGGTACCAATATCGTGAAGAAGCCTATGAAAAAATAGCAAGGCAATGGTCTGAAAGACATAAGATTGATATTGTTGAATGAAAGAAAGAGGTGCTGCTATGATACCCACAGAAGATATTATGCCAATAGTGAAAAATACAATCGCTGCATCAATTAAATGTAACACCCATCGGGGATACATTGGTTGGAGCAGCTGCGATAATATTTGTATGGATATGCATGACTGTCTTGATATGTGTGCTGAGACTTTAGAAATGCGTGGTTATATGGTTGCACTTGAGGCGGCTGCATATATTTTGGTATCTGGTGTTAAGTTAGCATCTCATGCAGATAGTAGTTCAGGAATGCTTACAGACGTTATCATGTGTACATACGAATTAATAGAAAAATGCGCAAAAGAAGTCGAAAAACAGGATAAACAGATGCGAGATCAAGCACTTGCATTGATTATAAAAGAGGCAAAAAAGAGTGTTTTTGATGGTTGGACTGACTGGCGTTATGATTTGCTGAAATGTGGGATTTGCCTATGCGATGAAAAGAGTGCGAAGAAACTTGAAAAGGTTTTGGATACCCTTTTGGAAATTTCACGGGAGGATTATTTCCCGGAATATACGAAAAAAGAAGATTTGATTGTAAGATACCTTTTACATAGACATTTATATGGAAAAAAGAATACGCAGAAGGAATTATATCAGAATATTGCAATAAATGAACTCCGTATTATAGCTATCAAGGATGCTATGGAAGATAAAAATTATGATGAAGCAGAGAAGCTTTGTTTAGAGAAAGCAAACGAAGAAGAGACATGGCATTATCGTAGCAGTAATCCGGAAGATTGGAATAATATGCTATATGACATATATAAGACAGCAAACAGTACGGAAAAGCAAATCACACAGGCAAAAAAGCTGCTATTAATGGGAAATGAGAAGTTCTGGGATGTTTTGAAACAGATTTATAAAAAGTGTGGTGCGTGGAATGAAAATTACGAGAGCCTATTGGATGAATTAAAGGATAGCAAGCGAACTGTTTGCTATCGCAGTGTTCTTATTTCTGAAAATGAAAAGAAGAGATTGCTTGATGATGTAATGGAGAATCCGTATGATTTGTTTTATTATGGGAAATATTTGGTGAAGGAATATCCGGAGCAGGTATATGAGTTGTGTTATAAGGAAATAAGTGAGAGTTGTGCTCAGGCAAAGGATAGACGCGAATATAAGAAAATAACGAAGAATATTGCACAGCTTATAAAATGGAAGGGGAATGATACTGCTAAATCTTTAATTGAGAAATTGATGCAGAGATATCCAAGAAAACCAGCATTGTTGGATGAATTGGAGAAGGTGGAGAAGAAACTTTAGGAGAAAAATGATGTTTTTACATTGACTTTATATAATTGAGTAAATAAAACAAAATATGATAAAAGAAATTTTGATAGGACCAAAGTCGGATGTAGAAGTGGAAGACGTGGTTAATTTTCTGAATTTTTGTGGATATTATTCCAGTACTCCTATTAGTATTAAAAAATCTGATATTTCGTACAGATAAGTAAAGCAGATATTAAAAGCATTGGAATTCCCAACTACCTTCTTGTCTATGCTATCACTAACAGATATAATATTTATATAAAACAGGAAGGGTGGGGATGGCATGACAAAAACGGGATCACAAAAAAAATTTAAAATAAGCATACGTGCAAAGATTTTAGTAGGAATGATCGTATGTGTTTTGACCGTGACGAATCTGATCGGCTGGTTTTTTATAGTACAGGCGAGAGATACATTGTTGGAACAGTGTAAGAAAAATGCCAGAAATTCAGCGAAAATTGCCGCAGAAAGAATTGATGGGGATATTCTAGAAAAGATCAAAGCAGGGGATGAAGCGACAGAGAATTATAAAGAGATACTGTCGCAGCTGCAGGATTTTTTGTGTGGCGATGATATCCAATATATATACACGATGAGAATGAATGGCGGCAGACTGGAATTTATCGTTGATGCTGATACTGAAGAAGGGGCTGCAATTGGTGAAGAATATGAGATATATGATGAAATTGCAGAAGCATTTAAAGGAAATGTCACGGTTGACAGCGAAATGACATCCGATGAGTGGGGAGATTTTTACAGTGCATTTGCTCCGGTTTACGATAGTGCAGGTCAGATTGCAGGAATCGTAGGTGTTGATTGTTCTGCAACTGATATCAGACTTCAGGAGAATATTTTTATAAAAGAATTTTTGATCATTGAACTGCTTGGATTAGTGATAGCAGTAGTGCTTTCCCTTATCATAAGTGGTATCTTGTCGAAAAGTGTAAGTGTGATAGCAGGGAAAATGAGTGAACTTGCAAAGAAGGAGGGAGATCTTACACAGAAGATCAACGTAAGATCAACAGATGAAGTTGGAGATATTGCAGACAGCCTGAATATGTTTTTGGAAAATCTGCGTGAGATCATTCATAATATCAGTGTGAGTGAAAATAAACTTTTAAACAATTCAGAACATGTAAATAATATTGTGACATCCTTTGCCAATGAAGTATCGAAGGTCAATGCGACAATGAACAATATGGAAGGAAAAGTCCTTGAAATGAGTGATCTGGTTCACAAGATCGCCGAAAATGCAAAGAATAATAACGAGATGATGTCATCTGTCATAAATGAGGCAAAATCGCAGGCTGAATATATTGGTGAGGTTGGATCAAAAGCAGAAAAGCTAGAAGAAGATGCGGTATCAGCCAGAGAGCGTATGCAGAATACGATCGTGAGAATTGGAAAAACACTTGAAGATAAAATTGAAGAATCAAAGGAAGTGGAGCGGATACAGCAGCTTACAGACAAGATCCTTAATGTTGCAGACCAGACAAATCTGCTTGCATTGAATGCCAGTATTGAAGCTGCAAGAGCGGGAGAAAGCGGCAGGGGATTTGCAGTTGTGGCCAACGAGATATCCAGTCTTGCGGAGGAGTCGTCAAAGACTGCAGGTGAAATTCAAAAGATAAATACATTTATCGTAGATATTGTAGCTAAATTAGCGGAGGCTTCGTTTGAACTGCTAAACTATGTGAAAACAAATGTTATTTCTGATTATGATGTCCTTGTACATACCGGTGAGGAATATGCAAATGATGCACATAATTTTAAAGAACAGATGGAAAAGTTTGAGGGGTATATAGATGAACTGGGGCAGAGTATGGAGCGTATTCATTATTATGTGAATGGCATCATGGATGGGTTTGATAAACAGAAAGAGGAAGTGTCGGTTAATTCAGAATATATGTCGCAGATCAATGAAGAATTTAAGAAGATCGTGGATGTAGTTTCGAACAATAAAGAAATTGTTGATGAGCTTGAAATGAATATCCGGCAGTTTAAAATCTAACATATCATATAATTCCTATTAACAAAGTAGAAATAAAAACGTATATTACCAGATAACAAAAGACAAGTGCAGCCAGGGGTTATAAAAATGCCAAAAAACATATTATTCAAAGAATATAAAACACAGGATTATATTGAGATCGCAAAATAGACAGAGAGATGGGTGGATGCCACAAAGGTTACGGCAGAAGATGGAATATACTGGGTACAGAGCCCGGATTCAGACGAAGATTTTACAGATTATCCGATGCTTACACCAAAGGCTTTATATGGTGGTTCAGCAGGAATTGGTCTGTTTTACTTAAGACTGTATCAGGTGACAGAGAATGAGGAATATCTGAAAAATGCAAAATCATTTGGAGATTTCCTCCTGAAGAAGGGTACACCTGCACCGCATGGAGGACGCTACTGGAATGTGGTTGATCTTACGATCATTGATTTCCCGAAAGATGTTTTCTGGGTCAACATGGCACATGGTACATCCGGAATCGGCTGGGTATATACGATTCTTTACAATGCCACAAAGGAACACCGGGTATCTTAGAGCATTTTATTTCTATGTATAAGATTACCGGTGAGGATGAGTTTTTAGGGTATGCAAAACGGACAGCAAGATTTATCATCAGCCAGTCGTTTGTGAGTGATGAACCGGGAGATATCTATAAACAGCAGAAAAAGAGAAACTGGTATGGAAACTGGTGGAGAACGATACCGCAGAATGTCCACAGCTATACCGGTTTATACATTGGAACAACAGGAAATGCATGGAGTCTGTTATCTTTAGCAGGGGTACTGGAAGGAAAAGAATGGATACAGACAGTAGAATACAATTATTTTAACTAAATTGGGAATGAAAAGATGGCAGAGAGAAAAATTTATCATTCAATCGCAGAATTAGTGGGAGAGACACCGTTAGTCGAAGTTACTAACTATGAAAAAGAACATGACTTAGATGCCACGATACTTGCAAAGCTGGAATTTAAAGATATTCCGGGAGTGCCGGAACTGATCGCAGAAAAAGGACTGGCATTCGATCCGTTTTACGATCTGCTTCAGAAGTATGCAGATGAGCATGGCTGGTATTATATCAATCAGGGCAGAAATCTGGAAAACCCGAATGTACATATCGCAACTACCGGTCCTGAAATCTGGGATGCTACAGGCGGAAATATTGATTATCTGGTTGCATTGGTTGGAACAGGCGGATCTTTGATCGGAATCGGAAAATATTTAAAAGAAAAAAATCCTGATATACAGATCGTAGGTGCACAGCCGGCACCGGAATCTTTAAAAGATGCAAGATATCCGGAACGCAATACCTTAGATGGCGTGCTTACATTTGACAATGTTCCCAAGGAACGTATTATCCGGTATTTCAATGAATTTGATTTTCAGTATGATGAAGTAGTTGAGGTTAATGCAGATCTTGCATATGAGGTTGGTCGTGATCTGGTAAGAACAGATGGAATCTTTCTTGGTCAGTCTGCTGCAGCAGCAATCAAAGTTGCAACGGATATTGCAAAAAGACCGGAAGCAAAGGGAAAGACGATTGTTGCGATCTGCGCAGACAATGCATTCAAATATTTATCGACGAATATTTACAGATAGCAGGAGAAAATTGATCAGATCATGAATCATACATTATTACAGCAGATCACAAGAAAAGATGCAAAGGCATTTACACACGGTGGAAAGTTCCATGCGGACGATGTTTTTTCCTCGGCATTATTGCTCTATCTGAATCCGGAGATTACGATTACACGTGGCAATAAAGTCCCGGAAGATTATGATGGAATCGTATTTGATATTGGGCGCGGGGAATTTGATCATCATCAGAAGGACAGCAGAGTCCGTGAAAATGGAGTGCCGTATGCGGCATTTGGACTGCTTTGGGAGCAGCTTGGAACCGGGATTTTAGGAGAAGAACTCGCGCAGACTTTTGATGAGGCGTTTGTGCAGCCTCTCGATAACAATGATAATACGGGAGAAAAAAACGAGCTTGCAACCTTGATCGGAAACTTTAATCCAACCTGGGATGCGTCAGGCAGCAGTGATGATGCTTTTTTTAAGGCGGTCGGTGTCGCAGGTATGATACTGGAAAATAAATTTGAGCGTTATCTTGGAAATGAGCGTGCCGATAAAAGGATCGAGGAAATTTTAGAGTCACAGCAAAAGGAGTCTGATGCAAAAATACTCGTCCTGCCGGAATTTATTCCCTGCCAGAAAAGGCTTTCAGAGACGGAGATTGCGTTTGTGATCTTTCCATCTAATCGTGGTGGATATTGTATCCAGCCGCAAAAAAGAGAATATTCCATGAATTATAAGTGCAGTTTTCCGGAAAAATGGCTTGGACTGGAGAATGAAGAGCTGGTACAGGCAACAGGACTTTCCAGCGCCGGTTTCTGCCACAAAGGTGGCTTTCTGATGACGGCTGGCACATTAGAAGATGCTGTCGCAGCATGTAAGATCAGTCTGTCCTGCTTTAAAGAGGAACCCGTGATCGTAAATCTTGGCGGTGGAAAGGAAGCAGATGAATTATTGCAGAAATTGCCGGGAATGGAGCATGCCCGCATATCACACTGCGTGCTGCCGGATGTTCCGGAACTTACACTGCAGGGAATCTATGGGGAAGTTTTGATGGAAAAGCAGGAGTGGAAGAGCCGTATCAAAGATCAGGTAAAACAGGTCTTAAAAGAAAAACCGGAAGCTGTTTATGTGGAAGGGGATGTTTTTTTGACTTATCCGATCGTACATCAGCTTCGAAAAAAACATATTCCGGTTTTAACACTGGCAGAATGTGATGGAGAGCGATATATCGTACGTATCCCGTCGGGTTCTTGAAAATTGATTGACGAAGCCCAAAAAAGGCAGTAAGATATGCAATGCAAAACAGGCATTGTATATCTTATTTTATTTTATGAAACAGTGTAAGGAAGAAAGGTGAGAGCAGCAATGAAAAATAATAAATATGAAATTGATATGTGCAATGGCACCATTATGGATAAATTAATATCGTTTGCATTTCCGCTAATGCTTTCTGGAATTTTACAGTTAATGTTTAATGCAGTTGACATCATCGTTGTGGGACGGTTCAGCGGAAGCCAGGCACTTGCAGCGGTCGGTTCGACAACGGCACTGATCAATGTATTTGTGAATCTTTTTATCGGGATCTCACTTGGAGCAAATGTGCTTGCAGCAAGATTTTATGCTGCAGGACGGGAGGAAGAAATGTCACAGACCGTACATACGGCGATTACGTTGGCACTGATCAGCGGTGTGGTGATGGCATTTGTTGGTGTACTGTTTGCAAAGGGAGCGCTGGAACTGATGGGTACACCGGATGATGTGATCGGTCAGTCGACTTTATATATGCGGATCTATTTTATGGGAATGCCATTTTTTATGCTTTATAATTATGGTGCGGCAATACTTCGGGCAGTCGGGGATACAAAACGGCCGCTTTTATTCCTTATTATATCCGGCTGTATCAATGCGGTTCTGAATATGATCTTGGTGATCGTATTTCATTTAGATGTTGCCGGCGTTGCGATCGCAACGATCATTTCACAGTGTGTGTCCTGTATTCTTGTTTTACGCTGCCTTTGTAAAACGCAGGGAAGCTATCAGCTTCATTTATCAAAACTTTCTATAAAAGGTGTTTATTTAAAACAGATTTTTCAGGTGGGAGTTCCGGCGGGAATCCAGAGTACAGTCATCAATTTTTCAAATGCATTGTTACAGTCCTCTGTTAATTCCTTTGGCGCAACAGCAATGGCGGGATATACGGCAGCAAATAATCTGCTTGGTTTCCTGTATGTTTCTGTAAATTCTGTTACACAGGCGTGTATGAGTTTTACCAGTCAGAATTTTGGTGTAGGAAAATATAAGCGTATGGACAGAGTTCTTCTGGACTGTCTGATTTTATCGGTTGGAGTTGCTGCTGTGCTTGGATGTGGGGCATATTTCTTTGGAGCAGAGATACTGACGATCTATACCAAAGAACCGGATGTGGTTGCATGTGGAGTAGAGATTCTTTCAATTACTACAGTGCCATATTTCCTTTGCGGTATCATGGATCTTTTTCCGGGAGCACTGCGTGGAATGGGATATTCTTCGGTTCCGATGATATTGTCTGTGATCGGTACAGTTGGAATGCGTATATTATGGATTTTTGCATTCTTTCCGTATCACAGATCCTTGTATTTCCTGTTTATTTCGTACCCGGCATCCTGGCTGGCTACGATCGTGATGCAGGTGATCTGTTATTACTTTGTACGGAAAAAATGTCTGGGAAAAGCGGCTAAAAAGGATCTGTAAGCTGGTTAAAATACATCTTTATCCCGGTTATCATTCTTTGCACAATATAGTTTTTTGTCGGCGAGACTGTAGAGGGTGGAAATCTCCATTCCATTTTGGTATTGTGCAATGCCGCTGCTGAAAGAGTAAACGGTATTTTTCTTTTCTTTTATGAATTGTTTGTAGTCGGTTCTCATGTATTGTAAAAGATTGCGGATATTGTTTTCAGTAGTGTTGGGAAGAATGAGCATAAATTCTTCCCCGCCAAAGCGGACAGCAATTCCGCCATCCGGCAGATACTTTTCTAAAATCCGACTGAAAGTAACCAACACTTCGTCACCGAATACATGCCCATAGGTGTCATTGATTTTCTTGAAAAAATCTAAATCCAGTAAAACAGCATAAAAATCAGTATGATCATTTTGAATCAGCTGCTCTAAATACTGGTTCAGATAACGTCTGTTATAAAGTGCAGTCAGTGTATCGTGGTCAGCGGCGTTTTTTAACTGTTCGCCCAGGGTTCTTAGATCGTTGGCCTGTTTTTCATATTGAACCTTTAAAAGTAAAGTGACCATAAATACGCAAAACAGAGAAATTACCAGAGAACAAAGGGTGGAATAAAATGCCTCCTGTTCTGTGATCACAGCCCATGGAGCCGGATGATAATAAGAAAAAATTACGATAAAAACATCACAGAAAACTGCTAAAACTGCAAAAATCAGGGCGTGGGCGGCCGGGATGAAAATGGCGATGGCAGCGATGCTTAAAATCATGTAAACGATCGTATTTGTATGATAAATATAATAAAGAAACGGAAATTCTATAAAAGTAAGCAGTGAGATTACCAGATAGGAAGCCCGTTTTGTATGTCCAAAATGGACGCCATAAAAACTGCTCAGAAGGATGAGCAGTGCACACATGCCGCAGAAAAAGGTACCTGGTCCGAATCCATAAATAACGGCATTGCTGAGAAAACCAGAAAAATTTCCAAGGCATCCGCAAATGACCAGTATGTAAAATTGTCTGAGATTCACATCAATGGATGTATCAAATAATCGATTCATAAATACATTTCTCTTTTCTGATTAAGATGAGAATAGTATATAATGTTTTCCGGCATATTTCAAATAAAACAACGTTATGGTACAATAGCTATCGCATAAGATAAAATACAGAAAGGCAGAACATATGAAATTATACATAATCAGGCACGGCGAAACATCATGGAATAAAGAAAAGAAACTGCAGGGACAGCATGATATCATGTTAAATGACGCAGGTGTGCGTCTGGCAGAACTGACCGGGGAAGGGATGAAAGACATTGATTTTGATCTTGTCATTTCCAGCCCGCTGATCCGAGCAAAACAGACAGCAGAGCTTGTGATGGCGGGCAGACATCTTCCGATGATCACAGACAGACGTATCATAGAACTTTCTTTTGGCGACTGGGAGGGAGAATGTGTGAAAGACAGCAAAGTTCTTCCACCGGATTTTATTGATAAATTTTACAATGATCCTTATCACTGCATGAAAGCACCGGGCGGAGAAAGTTTTAAAGATGTTTTAAAACGGACCGAAGATTTTTATCAGTCGCTGGTACAGAACAAGGCATATGAAAATGCCACGATCTTTATATCAACACATGGGGCAGCCGGACGCTGTCTTTTAGCTAATTTTTATGAAGACAAAGAGGATATCTGGCGTGGCGGCATTCCGAAAAACTGTTCTGTCTGCATCGTTGAAGTAAAAGACGGTGTTGGGACAGTATTGGAAAAAGACAAAATTTTCTATGATGAAGCAGAATAGATAAAATACGCGAGAGGAGATAATAAAAATGGCGTGTACTACAATACTTGTTGGAAAAAATGCATCCTATGACGGATCTACAATGATCGCGAGAAATGATGATTCCGGTTCCGGACATTTTACACCGAAGAAATTTGTTGTCGTCCATCCGGATGAGCAGCCGAAAACATATAAATCTGTTCTTTCGCATGTGACGATTGAACTTCCGGATGATCCGATGCGTTATACGGCAGTGCCGAATGCCGTGGATGGGGAAGGTATCTGGGCAGCGGCAGGTGTCAATGAGGCAAATGTTGCGATGACGGCAACGGAGACGATCACATCAAATCCGCGTGTGCTTGGCGCAGATCCTCTGGTTGAACTTCAGCCGGCAGAAAACGGGAAAGAAGAAGTCCCGGGCGGAATCGGTGAGGAAGATATCGTATGTATTGTTTTACCGTATATCCGCAGTGCAAGAGAGGGCGTGAAACGCCTTGGATCGTTGCTGGAACAGTATGGCACATATGAGATGAACGGAGTCGCATTTCAGGATCAGAATGAGATCTGGTGGCTTGAGACGATCGGTGGGCATCACTGGATCGCAAGAAGGGTGCCGGATGATGTGTACGTTGTCATGCCAAATCAGCTTGGTATTGATCAGTTTGATCTTGAAGATGCACTATCTGAACAGAAAGAATATATGTGTTCTTCTGATATGAAAGAATTTATAGAAAAAAATCATCTGAACCTCTCAATGGATGGCAGCCTGAATCCGCGTGATGCATTTGGCAGCCACGATGATGCAGATCACGTATACAATACACCGAGAGCATGGTATATGGAGCGTTGTTTAAATCCCCATACAAAAGTCTGGGATGGAGAAAATGCGGACTATACACCGCAGTCCGACGACATTCCGTGGTGTATGGTGCCGGAAAAGAAGATCACGGTGGAGGATGTAAAATATGTGCTGTCCTCCCACTTCCAGGGGACGCCGTACGATCCGTATGCGGCATACGGGGAGAAAAATATGCGCGGTGCATACCGTTCGATCGGAATCAACCGCAATGACTTTTTGGCAGTGATCCAGATGCGCCCTGAGATGGAGCATGACTGTAATGTGATCGAGTGGATCGCATTTGCATCCAATGCGTTCAACGTGCTGGTTCCATTTTATGCAGATATTGATGAGACCCCGGATTACCTTTGCAATACCACAGATGAGGTTTCTACAGATAATTTTTACTGGTCGAGCAGAATGATCGCGGCAATGGCTGATGCGTCTTACCGGAGTTCGGTATTCCATATTGAAAGATATAAAGAGCATGTACTGGCAAAAGGTCATGAACTGATCAACCGGTATGATGATCTGCTTTCAAAAGAAACCGATGCAGCAAAAAGAAAAGAGACCCGGCATAAGGCAAATCGTGCAGTTGCAGGAATGTTAAAGAAAGAGACGGCAGACACGCTCGATAAAGTGCTGTTTGAGCTGAGTGGTCAGATGAAGAATGCATATGCCAGATCGGATGCATAACCTGCAGATAAAAGGAAATGGAAAAGGAGAAGAGATAATTTGAAAAAAGGTCGTTATATTTTTCTTGGGTTGGCAATGATTTTATTGTTGGCAGGATGCAGTATGAACCGGAAAACGATCCGTTTTGGAGCTGCGGGCATTGGTGGAATGTATGATTCATTTTCCAATGCATTTGTCAGTCTTGCAAATAAAGAGGATTTTTCTTATAAACTTGAAACGAGAAATACTGCCGGATCGGCAGCAAACATCAGACTTCTTTCTGGAAAATATATAGAACTGGGAATTGCGCAGGCAGACCTGGTGGAGGAAGCCTATCATGGAACAGGGGAATTTCGTGATAAAGCATATCAGGGATATAAAGCGGTTGCAGCACTTTACCCGGAGGCATGTCAGATCGTGGTGAGAGCAGATTCGGATATTACATCATTAGATGATCTCCTTGGAAAAACGATCAGTATCGGAGCGGAGGAGTCAGGAACAGAGCGGAATGCAAAACAGATCCTGCTCGCACAGGGGATCAGCACGGATATGGCAGAGACTGTTAATTTAGATTATACGGAAGCGGCAGCAAAACTTGCAGCGGGTGAGATAGATGCATTTTTCTGCACTGCAGGCACACAGACAACGGTGATCGGGGAACTCGCAAAGGAATGTGGAATACGGCTTTTAAGTATCGATGTAAAATGCAGGGACAGATTAAAGGCTGCATATCCGTTCTATTCCGAATATACGATCCCGGCAGGTACCTATAACGGTCAGACGGAAGATGTAAAAACACTGTCTGTGCAGGCAGTGCTGTTAGCTGGTGACAGTTTATCCGCGGATACGGTAAAGGAGCTGACGGCACTTCTGTTTTCTCATGAACAGGATATCAGATATGCGACATCGATCGGACTAAAAGAGGATGAGCAGTCTGCGATCGGGGGAATCACGATCCCATTTCATAAGGGGGCGGCAGCATACTATGCAGAATGCGGCATCGAGGTGCCGACAGAGTAGATACGGATCTGAATATCAGATACGGTTTGGAAATTAAGATTGAAAGGATAAATATGGAAGTTCAGTTGGATATGTATCAGACACTGGCAGCTTCAGTGCTGGTGCTGATGCTCGGTAGTTATTTAAAACAAAAAATACATGTTCTGGAAAAATTCTGTATCCCGGCACCGGTTGTCGGGGGACTGTTGTTTGCAATCGTCACCTGCATCTGTTACAGCAGCGGAATTATGGAGATTTCTTTTGATGATACATTAAGAGAAGTGTGTATGGTATTCTTCTTTACTTCGGTAGGATTTCAGGCAAATTTGAAAGTATTAAAGAGCGGAGGAAAGTCACTGGCAGTATTTTTAGGACTTGTCATTCTTCTGATCGTTTCACAGAATTTACTTGCGATCGGAACGTCACGTCTGCTTGGCATTGATTCGCTGATCGGCATGTGTACCGGTTCAATCCCGATGGTAGGAGGACATGGAACGGCGGGTGCGTTTGGCCCGGTTTTAGAGGATCTGAATGTGGAAGGTGCAACAACGATCTGTACGGCAGCAGCGACCTTTGGACTGATCGCAGGAAGTCTGATCGGTGGGCCGCTGGGGAAGCAGCTTATTGAGAAAAAGAACCTGCTTGATACGGTTGTGCCGGAGGATGACAGTCTTTTGGTGGAAGATGAGAAGAAACATGAGCGTCATACAAATATGTATGCATCGGCAGTATTCCAGCTTATTCTGGCAATCGGACTTGGAACTGTTTTTTCCTGGCTTCTGACAAAAACAGGAATGACATTTCCGATTTATATCGGTGCAATGATCGCTGCGGCTCTGTTTCGGAATATCGGAGAGTACTCTGGTAAATTTGTGATCCATATGGGTGAGATCAATGATATCGGTGGTATTTCCCTGTCACTGTTTCTTGGAATGGCAATGATCACATTAAAACTCTGGCAGCTTGCATCACTTGCTCTGCCGCTTATCATATTGTTAGCAGTTCAGGCGATACTTATCTGTGTATTTACAAAATTTGTAGTATTTTATGTGATGGGAAGAGACTATGATGCAGCAGTACTTGCAGCAGGAACCTGTGGATTTGGAATGGGAGCGACACCGAATGCTATGGCAAACATGCAGGTACTTTGTGAAAAATATGCCCCTTCCGTAAAGGCGTACCTGATTATTCCGCTGATCGGAAGTTTATTTGCAGATTTTATCAACAGTCTGGTCATCACATTTTTCATTAATATATTATAAATAGAAGAAACGGAGATGTTTATGTTTAAATTCAGAAAGAAAAGAGAGAAAGGTCACGAATATAATCTGACTTATGATAATCTTGCAGTCCCGGAGATCCATACACATGAGCCGGAAGAAGCAGCAGAGGAAGAGGACAAAAAGCCGGGAATCACCTATGACAGTGTGGCAATCCCGGAGATTCATATCAGAAAAAAATAGCAGAAAGGTAATTTTAACAGATGGCAGTAAATAAAAATGGAATCGTAGTAATTGGTGCGGTATTTGTGGATATTAAAGGATTTCCGGAAGATATTTATATTCCGGACGGAAGAAATGCAGGAAGAATTGAATATATCCATGGAGGTGTCAGCCGTAATGTTGTGGAAGATATCGCCAATATCGAACTGCGGCCTACATTTCTGGGAATCGTGGATGATTCAGCACTTGGAAGTGAGGTCATTCACAAACTACAGAATCATAAAGTAAATACAGAATACATGCTGACGATTCCAAATGGAATGGGAACCTGGCTTGCGGTATTTGATCATCACGGAGATGTTGCCGGTTCAATCTCGCAGAGACCGAATCTGATGCCGATCCTTGATGTGCTGGAAAAATCAGGGGATGAGATTTTTGAAAATGCTGATTCCGTTGTGATCGAAGTGGATATGGATAAAGAGATCGTCAAAAAAGTCGTGAATCTGTGTGAAAAATTCAAAAAACCGCTTTACGGGGTTGTCAGCAATATGAGTATTGCGGCAGAGAGAAGAGATTTTCTGCGGAAATTTGACTGCTTTATCTGCAACCAGTTAGAGGCAGGAATGTTTTTTTCTGATGATTACAGTGAAAAGACACCGGAAGAACTTGCAGAGATCCTAGCAGGCTGTGTAAAACGTGCCAATATTCCTTCCATGGTCGTTACTATGGGCGGCAAGGGTGCAGTATATGCGGACAGGGAAGGTATTTATGGAGTGTGCCCGGCAAAAAAGGTACAGGTAAAAGATACGACAGGAGCGGGTGATGCGTTCTGCGCAGGTGTGGCAAGTGGACTGACATATCAGAAAACGTTGAAAGAAGCAGTAGAGATTGGAACACGTCTGGCTGCATCCGTGATCACATCATCCGAAAATGTCTGTCCGCGATTCCTCCCTGCGGAACTTGGAATTGATGCCTGAGGATAAAAAATCTTATAAATTAAGAATGTAGAATACTGAAAGGACGAGTTAAAGAGAATATAGAGCATTTCTATTTTAATGCCGTCAAATCTATGCTAAACTCATGGGCAGAAAGCAACGGTTTCAATAAGTGCCGGAGCATTACGAAAGATGAGGAGCAGAGTGATGGAGTTGGAAAGTGTATTTTTAGACAATCTTCCGGACACAGCAAATATGATCTTAAATATCCTGTGGGACAGAAATGAGGAAATGTGTACCGCTGAATTAACAGATGCAGTGAATGAAGTATATAACAGACGCTGGGAGAAGAACATGATACAGGAATTTATTAATCTGCTTATCCGGATGGACTATGTGGAGAAGAAGCGGCATGGATTTCGTGTATATTATGCTGCGTTAGGTGCAGATTATGAATTGTAAAAAAATTCTGAAAATTAATAAGAAATGATAAAATATCAAAAAAACAGATGGATAATACTTGACTTTGCTGATTTATAGTGCTATAACGTAACCGAAGCAAGGAAATAAAGTAAAAAGGATGAAAGATGATATGCAGAAAGGAAGCGTATAGTATGTCAGATAAGAATCCAAAACATCCATTAAAAAAGAAAAAGGTGGCAGCCAAGATCAATATTGCAGATCATGCCGCAGTAGAAGAGGCAAGAGAGACACATAAGTCAAAGAAACATGTATATTGATGAGTGGTTACAAAGTAGATGAGAGATACCCGGAGTCTTAAGATTCCGGGTATTTTTATGTAATAGCAAAATTCGTTGAAATACTCTATTATATAAAAAGCCCTCCGGGCAGGATTCTGCCTTTACAAATTAAAAAAGATATATTACGATAATTTCCGGCAGAAAGAGATCAGTGTGAAAATAAGATATTTCACACACAAGATTTGTGCTTACGCACAAACTTGATATGCGCAAAAGACAGCGCAAGAATGGAGATTTTTATGAAAGAATTACTTTATGGTATCGTGGAACTGCTCGCAAAGATACACAGTTATCTGCTTCGTTTAAACGATGCATATGAATACAATTTCAGCGACAAGGAACTGCATTTTTTGGTCATTGGAATTTTGGGAATGATGTTTATTTTTGTGGTGTATCCGGTTTTTAAATGGCTTGCAAAACACGATCATGTCATGGTGATCGCATGGATTTATGTTTTTACGCTGATCATCGTGATCACGTTTGCGATCGAGATCGGTCAGAAGGTAACGAACACCGGTAATATGGAGTTTGCAGATATTGTCTTTGGTGTAGTCGGGTTTATTGTGATGTTTTTTGTCTTTGCGATTATACGTGAGATTTACAAGGGAATCTTAAGTCTGATCCGTGATACGACACATCAGGATCAAAACCGCAGTAAAAAGAGACATCAGAGAGCATATGACGAATACGAAGAAGATGTCATGGATGAAGATCGCGAAGAATAAGATTTTTCACATGCAGAAATGAGGATTTTTATGAAGCAGATTTTAAAAAGAGTAGTGGAAACGCTCATCGTAATATTTGGAAACTGTATTTATGCGTTTGGAATTGCAATGTTTATTTTACCAAGCGGGCTTATCACAGGTGGAACGACAGGTATCGCATTGTTTGTCAATGATGTTTTTCACACACCGGTCACCGTGTTTGTGCTTGTGTTTAATACGATTATGTTTCTGATCGGTTTTTTTGCATTTGGATGGAAATTTGCGGCAAATACGGTCGTGAGTACGTTCAGTTACCCGATCGCACTCGAATTGATCACGAGACTGCTTGGTGGTTACCGTATCACAGATGATCTGATCCTTTGCACGGTCTTTGGAGGTATTTGTATCGGGGCAGCGATCGGACTTGTCATCAGAATGGGAGCTTCCACAGGAGGTATGGATATCCCGCCTTTGATCTTAAATAAGTATTTTAAGATCCCGGTTTCAAGTTCTGTTTATGTATTTGATATGCTGATCTTACTGCTTCAGGTATTTCACAGCAGTGGAGAGCAGGTGCTTTACGGTATCCTGCTTGTGATCGTATACAGTGCAGTACTGGATAAATGTCTGATGCTTGGTACTGCAAAAATGCAGATCAAGGTTGTCAGCAGCCATATTGATGAGATTCGCACGGCAGTGTTAAATGATATCGACCGCGGTGTGACGCTGTTAAACAGTGAGACCGGATTTTTAAGAAACAATACAATGATGCTTCTGACTGTGGTATCTATGCGTGAGCTTGCCAGAACGGAAAAACTGATCCATGAAGTAGACCCGGATGCCTTTGTGATTATCAATAAAGTCAGTGAAGTGTCCGGAAGAGGTTTTTCCAGTAAGAAGAGATATTTAAAACAGGAAAATGCAGATTAGTGTGAAAAATATTTTTCACACGCAGGAATGAGGATTAGTATGACACTGCAGCAGTTAAAATACGCTTTGACGATCGCGGACTGTGGATCGATGAACGAGGCGGCAAAAACGTTATTTCTCTCCCAGCCGAGTCTGTCAGAGACGATCCGGGAATTAGAGACAGAGATCGGATTTGATCTTTTTGTGCGTTCTAACCGTGGAATTCTTGTGACACCGGAAGGGGAAGAGTTTTTAGGATATGCAAGACAGGTTACGGAGCAGTTTCATCTGCTCACTTCCCGCTATATTGATAAACAGGTTAAAGAAAAGTTCAGTGTATCCATGCAGCATTATACGTTTGCAGTCAAGGCATTCGTGGAGACGGTAAAACAGGCTGGAATGGAACGGTATGAATTTGCAGTCCATGAGACAACGACATATGATGTGCTTGAAAATGTAAAGAATTTTCGCAGTGAGATCGGGGTTTTATATCTGAATGATTTCAATGAAAAAGTCATGAATAAGATCATCAGGGAACATGGACTGGAATTTATCGAACTGTTTTCCTGTGATACCTATGTCTATCTCTGGTCGGGACATCCGCTGGCAAAACAGGAAGTGATCTCGATGGAAGAACTCGATGCGTATCCATGTCTTTCTTTTGATCAGGGGGAGCACCATTCGCTTTATCTGGCGGAGGAAATGAAGAGCACTTATGATTATAAAAGACTCATTAAGGCAAATGACCGTGCCACGCTTTTAAATCTGATGATCGGGTTAAATGCCTATACGCTCTGTTCCGGAATTATCTGTGAAGAACTAAACGGCAGTGATTACATGGCGATCCCGTTAAAGGAAACGGAGAAAATGCGCATTGGCTATGTGAAGCGGAAAGGGGCAAAAGTCAGCCATATCGGGGAGATCTATATCGGAGAATTAAAAAAATACAGGGAAAATGTGATGTGATCAGCTATAGGAGAAACCTATAACCAACTCAAGGTTTCCAATATTAACACTTTCTGTAACTACCTGTTATAATAAGGACTATCAAATCAAGACAGAGCAGTAGGAGAAAGGAGAGATCAGATATGCGTACAGAAATTAAGACCTATACAACAGCAGACAAAATGATGATGACAGGATCCATGTGCGGCATGATGTGTATGTGCTGTATGGGACGATTTCGTGTGCGGGAAGATATCTGATTTTATGCGTTGATAGAAAATGTAAAACAGATGTTTCCGCGAGGGAGCATCTGTTTTTTTGCCTTAATGCCAGATTTGTGATAAGATGGAGCGCGGAGCACACACAGGTGCTCACATAGGGCAGGAAGAAAGGAGAACATGTATGGCAGCAATTGAGGTCAGACATCTCTATAAAAAGTTTGAACAAAAGGGAGTGACCGTTGAGGCATTAAGTGATATCAATCTGACGGTGGAGCAGGGCGATATCTACGGAATCATCGGTATGTCGGGAGCTGGAAAAAGTACACTGGTACGATGCTTAAATTTCTTAGAGAAACCGACAGAAGGTCAGGTGCTGATCGAGGGTCAGGAATTAGGAGCATTGACAGAGAAGGAATTAAGAGGGCAGCGCAGCGATATTGCGATGATTTTTCAGAATTTTAACCTTCTGATGCAAAAGAGTGTACTTGACAATGTATGTTTCCCGATGCAGATCCAGGGAAAGAAAAAGAAAGAGGCGCGGGAAAGAGCGAGAGAGCTTTTAAAGACCGTCGGGCTTTCCGAAAAGGAAAAAGCGTATCCGGCACAGCTTTCCGGAGGACAGAGACAGAGAGTTGCGATCGCAAGAGCACTTGCTTCCGATCCGAAGATTTTACTTTGTGATGAGGCAACCAGTGCCTTAGATCCACAGACAACCGCTTCCATTCTTTCACTTTTAAAGGAGATCAATGAAAAACTTGGCATTACGATCGTGATCATCACACATCAGATGTCAGTGATCCGTGAGATCTGCAGTCATGTGGCGATCATTGAACACGGTATCCTTGTGGAAGACGGACTGGTAGAGGATATTTTTTCCCATCCAAAATCAAAAGCTGCAAAAGAACTGATTCTAAGAGATCAGCCTGGCAATAACAATGCACCGTTAGCGGGTGCAGTTCAGGAGCGCATGCAGGGGGATAAAAAGATCAGGATCGTCTTTTCAGAGAATTCCGCATTTGAACCGGTCATTGCAAATATGATCTTACAGTTTAAAACGCCGGTAAATATTTTAAGGGCAGACACCAAGAATGTCGGTGGTGTTGCAAAGGGAGAGATGATCTTAGGGCTTCCGGAGGACAGACATTTACAGGTAGATATCGAGGAATATTTAAAAGGAAAAGGACTTGCAGTTGAGGAGGTGACCGAAGATGTGGAATGAGCAGATTATCATGATGCTGTTAGAGGGTATCAAAGACACACTTTATATGACATTGACATCTACGCTGATCGGTTATGTGATCGGACTTCCGATGGGAATCCTGTTAACGGTCACTGACAAAGATGGAATCCATCCGAATGCAGCAGTTTACAAGGTATTAGATGTCATTGCAAACCTGATCCGAAGCGTACCGTTTTTAATTTTACTGATCGTGCTGATTCCGTTTACGAGATTTCTGATCGGAAGAAGCTATGGACCGACAGCGACGATCGTTCCGCTTGTCATAGCAGCAGCACCATATATTGCACGAATGGTTGAATCTTCTTTAAAAGAAGTGGACGCAGGTGTCATTGAGGCAGCGCGTTCCATGGGAGCATCCAATTTTACCATCGTAACAAAAGTCATGTTAGTGGAAGCGCGTACATCCCTGATCGTAGGGGCAACCATTTCACTTGGAACCATTTTAGGATATTCTGCAATGGCTGGAACTGTCGGTGGAGGCGGACTTGGAGATATCGCAATCCGCTATGGTTATACCAGATGGCAGACAGATATTATGATCGTAACCGTTATTTTACTGGTAATCTTATTCCAGATATTCCAGACGATCGGTATGAAACTTGCGAGCAATTTAGATCGCAGAAAATAAACGATAACAATGTTTTTTAACATTATTATAAATTTAGGAGTAAAACAAGGAGGAAAATCCTCTCCTCGCCAAAGGGCTCGGATTTTTCTTCGAAAAACAAGGAGGAAAATCCTCTCCTCGCCAAAGGACTCGGATTTTGCTTCGAAAAACAAGGAGGAAAATCCTCTCCTCGCCAAAGGACTCGGATTTTGCTCCGCAAAACAAGGAGGATTATATTATGAAGAAAAGAGTACTTACAACAATTTTAGCAGGCGTTTTAGCAGTATCTGCATTTGCAGGCTGCGGAAGCAGCAACACAGCAGACAATGCAGCGACAGACAACAACGCAGCAGCAGAGACAGACAATACGGTAGCAGTTGCAGATACTACTGCAGCAGAAAGTGAAGCAGCAGAGAGCGTAGCTGATACACAGACAACAGAGGGTGGCACGATCACAGTAGCAGCTTCTGCAACACCACATGCAGAGATCTTAGAGGAAGCAAAGAAAATCCTTGCAGATCAGGGCTGGGACTTAGAGATTACCATTTTTGATGACTATGTACTTCCAAACGAAGTAGTAGAGAGCGGTGAGTTCGATGCAAACTACTTCCAGCACATCCCGTACTTAGAGAACTTCAATACAGAGAAAGGTACACACCTTGTCAATGCTGGCGGTATCCATTATGAGCCATTCGGAATTTATCCGGGAACAAAGAAAGATCTCTCTGAGTTAGCAGATGGCGATACGATTGCAGTACCGAACGATACAACAAACGAGGCAAGAGCATTATTACTGTTACAGGACAACGGTATCATTACTTTAAAAGATGGCGCTGGTTTAGAGGCAACTGTAAATGATATCGCTGAGAACCCGCACAACATTAAGATCGAAGAGCTTGCAGCAGAGCAGGTAGCAAGAGTAGCACCGGAAGTTGCATTTGTTGTATTAAACGGTAACTATGCATTACAGGCAGGTTATTCCGTAGCACAGGATTCCTTAGCATATGAGACATCTGATTCTGAAGCAGCAAAAACTTATGTAAATGTTATCGCTGTAAAAGAAGGAAATCAGAACAACCCTGGCATCCAGGCACTTGTAAAAGTATTAAAATCTGATGATATCAAAAAATTCATCAACGATACTTATGATGGTGCGGTTATTCCATTTGAGGACTAATTGATTCCTAATCAGAAATGAATATAAAAAAGAGAAAGGGCATGGCGGAGACGTCATGTTCTTTTTTTGTACCTTGTGGATGGCTTAGAATGTAATAAAATGAGTTGTCTGATAAATTGTGGTTTGTGGGTGACATGAGTTTCCTCGTGTAGGGTGGTTCCGGGGGTTTTAGATTGGCAAATTGCATCAAGCCGGGACTCGTTTTGTTCCGTTGTACGAAAATAAGAAAGTCTAAGTATGCCTGATTTATATTGTGGCGGAGTGACGTGTGCGTCTTAAATGTGCCATCCGGGCACATTAAGACTTGTGCTGCCGTCCATGGCAGCACAACACTGTGTTACGGACAGGCAGTCTAAGATTGACTAATTTTCTCCCAAAGTCACAAAACGAGTCCCGGCTTGATGCGATTTGCCAGCCGCAAGGTTGTGAACCACCCTTCGCGGGAGAACTCATTTTACAACTTTGGGAGACGTAAATTTTTAGTGTTTTGTGTCTGAATCTGATTAAAAAATATTTCTAAATAACTATATTCAATAATTTATTATTTGTTTGATAACGCTGGCAAAAACCTCAATATATTCCACTATGCTCATGTTTATTGCCATACACATTTGAAGAATATTTTGTGTTATTGGTCTGACAATTTACGAAACAATTCATGTAGTACAATGTAGCAGATGGAAATTCTGGGAAGTCATTAGGCTGAGTATTAATGATACAGCACATTAGAATTTTAAGCATATTTCCATTCGTGCGAATATCAAAAATTCACACCCGCGCCCCCAGTTTTGAGATGAACCGCCCGCCCAAATGGTGTTCATAACCTGAAGTCTGGCATCTTGCGCAAAGCCGAAGTAATTTTGTGACTTTGGGAGAAAATTAGAAAATCTTAGTGTGTCTGTAGGTATACAGTGATGTTCTGCCACGGATGGCAGAACAAGGCAGCATCGAGTCATGGATGACTCGTTGTTGCCGGTCACGTCACTCCGAGAAAATCTAACTCAGACACACTTAGACTTTTCTTATTTTCGTACAACGGAACCAAAATTAACTCCGGCTTTGCGCAAAATGCCATTCACAGACCTGCGACACACCATTTGGACGGGCGACGCATGTCAACCACAAACCAGCATTTGGTAAGTAGCTTATGATATAGTATAGCCTATCCCACAAAAGAAAAGAAGTCATATTTGTATATTTTGTATAAAATTCATGAAAAAACGACCGGAAAATTGCATATAGTGAAAAATTTAACAAACACAGAATAAAGTAGAGAAAAAGGCTTGAACTTTCAAAAGAAATTGGTTAAAATAAAGGAAGCTTGGGACGGGCATAAGTCCCATCAAGTTATCACATTTACAAATTCTAGGAGGAATTAAAAATGGCAGTAAGAGTAGCAATCAATGGTTTTGGCCGTATTGGTCGTCTTGCTTTCAGACAGATGTTTGGAGCAGAAGGATATGAAGTAGTAGCAATCAACGATTTAACAAGTCCTAAAATGTTAGCACACTTGTTAAAATATGATTCATCTCAGGGTAAATATGAGCATGCTGATGAAGTATCTTCAACAGATGATTCTATCATCGTTTGCGGTAAAGAGATCAAAATCTACGCATTCCCAGATGCAAACAACTGCCCATGGGGAGATTTAAAAGTTGACGTTGTATTAGAGTGCTCCGGTTTCTATACAAGCAAAGAAAAAGCACAGGCTCACATCAATGCAGGTGCTAGAAAAGTTGTTATCTCTGCTCCAGCAGGAAATGACCTTCCTACTATCGTTTATAATACAAACCACGAGACATTAAAAGCTTCTGATACAATCATTTCAGCAGCTTCCTGTACAACAAACTGCTTAGCACCAATGGCAGATGCATTAAACAAATATGCTCCGATCCAGTCTGGTATCATGGTAACAATCCATGCTTACACAGGTGATCAGATGACTCTTGATGGACCTCAGAGAAAAGGTGATTTAAGAAGATCACGTGCAGCAGCAGTTAACATCGTTCCTAACAGCACAGGTGCTGCAAAAGCAATCGGTCTGGTTATCCCAGAACTGAACGGAAAACTGATTGGTTCTGCTCAGCGTGTTCCTACTCCAACAGGATCAACAACAATCCTTACAGCAGTAGTTAAAGGTGAAGTTACAGTTGACCAGATCAACGAGGCTATGAAAGCAGCTTCTAACGAATCATTCGGATACAACACAGATCAGATCGTATCTAGCGATATCGTAGGAATGAAATTTGGTTCTCTGTTCGATGCTACACAGACAATGGCTCTTCCAACAGGTGATGGAAATACAGAGGTTCAGGTTGTATCTTGGTATGACAACGAGAACTCTTACACAAGCCAGATGGTAAGAACAATCAAACATTTCGGAACATTACTGTAAGCCGAAATTGGGAATATGAAACGGATGTACGTCCGGAAATAGACTCACAAAGGGTCCGGTCTTATTGGGGCCGGACCCTTTTTAAATTTATAAGGAACGATTTTCTATAAATTTAAAAATGCTTTATAAAAAAGGAGAATTACAACTATGCTTAACAAAAAATCAGTAGATGATATTAATGTAAAAGGAAAGAGAGTACTTGTAAGATGTGACTTCAATGTACCCTTAAAGGAAGGCAAGATTACAGACGAAACCCGTATTGTAGCAGCACTTCCCACCATTCAGAAGTTAATCAATGACGGCGGCAAGGTTATCCTTTGCTCCCACTTAGGAAAAGTAAAGAACGGCCCCAACGAAGGCGAATCTCTTGCACCTGTTGCAGAGAGACTTTCCGAAAAGCTTGGCAAGCCCGTTAAATTTATTTCCGATTACAATGTAACCGGTGCAGCAGCAACCGAAGCTGTAGCAGAAATGAAAGAAGGAGATGTTATTCTTCTTCAGAATACCCGTTTCCGCGGAGCAGAAGAAACCAAGAACGGCGAAGAATTCAGCAAAGAACTGGCAGACCTCGCAGATCTGTATGTGTGTGATGCATTCGGTTCTTCCCACAGAGCACATGCTTCCGTAGAGGGCGTTACCAAATTCATCAAGGCAAAGGGCGGCGAAAACGTAGTCGGCTACTTAATGCAGAAGGAAATCAACTTCCTCGGCAATGCAGTAGAAAATCCCGTAAGACCTTTCGTAGCAATCCTCGGCGGTGCAAAGGTAGCAGACAAGTTAAACGTAATCTCCAACCTGCTTGAGAAGTGCGATACCCTGATTATCGGCGGCGGTATGGCTTACACCTTCTTAAAGGCACAGGGTTATGAAATCGGTAAGTCCTTAGTTGACGATACCAAGCTTGATTACTGCAAGGAAATGATGGAAAAGGCTAAGAAGCTTGGCAAGAACCTGCTTCTTCCCATAGATGCCGTAACCATCGCTGACTTCCCCAACCCGATCGATGCTCCCGTAGAAGTAGAAACCTACGATGTAACCAATATGCCTGCAGACAGAGAAGGCTGCGATATCGGTCCCAAGACCCAGAAGCTTTTCGCAGATGCTGTTAAGAACGCAAAGACCGTTGTATGGAACGGACCTATGGGCGTATTTGAAAATCCTACTCTTGCAGCAGGTACCATTGCAGTAGCAAAGGCATTGGCTGATACCGACGCAACCACCATTATCGGCGGAGGTGACTCTGCAGC
>OIYP01000205.1_pt1 | contig 42008 bp, 28 predicted proteins | sample 1588261 | NCBI WGS metagenome assembly OIYP01 (sample SAMN03283293) | human gut metagenome | biome: human-associated habitat; material: feces | host: Homo sapiens | place: Peru | collected 2012 | reverse complement strand
GACCGAGGTAGAATCCAGAAAAAACCTCGCAAAAGTGAGCGGGAAATGACCACCCCGCTCTTTCTGCTGCGCTGTGTACAGCTCGGTATCAGCATCGCCGACCTCGACCTGCTGACCATCGGGTTGGTCAATGATATGTTCACGGAGCGGCAGAACGACGATTATCCGTACAAAGAGCTGGCCTCGCAAAGTGATTTTGACAAATTTTGACAGAATAAAACTCGACGAGCGTGCATATATTAAATGTGAAATAAGCACGCTCGTTTGATTTTACTTGACTACCGTGCTTATTTCGATTACAATATAAGCACGGAAGGATGGTGATTCTATGAATGAGATGACAAGATTAGTTCAAAATCATGATTACCTTACGCCGAGAATTGCGGGAAAATCTGGAATTTCAAAATTTAAGTTTTACAAATATGTTCGAGAAAACGGATTGGAGCCGGTCAGCCGTGGTGTTTATTCTACGGGAGCGGATTGGGTCGATGAGTTGTATGTACTTCATAAGAGATGCCCGAATGCTGTTTTTTCACATGACGAGGCTTTTTATTATCATGGTCTGACAGACAGAGAACCGTTTGTCCACACACTTACCATATACAGCGGTTACAATGCGCATCGGCTTACAGCAGATGGAAGTTGTAAAGTATATACGGTAAAACGGGAATTACTGGATGTCGGAAAGATCATTGTGAAAGACAATGACGGGAATATGATTCCAATGTATGACCTGGAACGAACGATTTGTGATCTGATGAGAAGCCGGAGCAGTATTGAAGCACAGGATTTCAATTCCGTTCTGAAGACATATGTTTCCAGAAGAGACAAGGACCTGAATCGACTCATGGAATATGCAAAGCTGTTTCGGGTTGATAATGTGATCCGCAGATATATGGGGGTATTATTGTAAAATGCAGCTGACACCTGAACAGGTTAAGGGAAGAATTAAGAATGTGGCAAAGGAAAATAAGGCAGATGCCAGAACGCTAATGCGAATCTACATGATGGAGCGTTTCCTTGAAAGAGTTGCCAATTCGCAATATAAAGATAATTTTATCATCAAAGGCGGAATGCTGGTGACAGCAATGGTTGGCGTAGCATTGCGGTCCACGATGGATATCGATACGAGTATTAAAAATCAGAATCTGTCGGCAGAAGATGCCAGACGGATTGTGGATGAAATCAAGGACATCGACCTTGGCGATGGAGTGACCTTTGAGGTTAAGGAAGTTTCCAATATCATGGATGAAATGGAATATCCGGGTATTCGGTTTACCATGAATGCCGTGATGGGAAAACTCGTTACACCGATGAAGATTGATATTTCTACAGGAGATGTTATCACGCCAAGAGCAATCGAGTACAACTATAAATTGCTCTTGGATGACCGTTCCATCAGCCTTTGGTCGTATAATTTGGAAACAATTCTGGCAGAAAAACTTCAGACGGTCCTTGCAAGAGGTCTTTTGAATACCCGAATGAGAGACTTCTATGATATCAAGACCCTGCTTTCTATTTACGAGCAGGACATCGATGCTGATGTGCTGAAAAAGGCATTTGAGGCAACCTGTAAGAAAAGAAGCACCGAAAATCTGAAAGAGGAAGCACCCAAAATTATGGCTGCCGTCAGTGATGACGCACAGTTACATACACTTTGGAAGTCCTACCAGAAGAAATATCCGTATGCTGCTGATATCAGCTATGAGGATATTATGGAGAGCACAATGCTCTTATGGAGTAAAATTCAATAATCGGTAGCAGCCCCGTTGGAGAAATCTGACGGGGTATTTTTATACCCATTTTAGCCTGTCTGCCCTGTGCAGATGGGCTTTTCTTATGCCCAAAAGGAGGTGGTTACGCAAATGGCATCCAGAATCCAGGGCATCACCGTTGAGATCGGCGGCGATACCACAAAGCTCTCCAAAGCACTGGAAAGTGTAAACAAGTCAATCAAGGGGACGCAGTCCGGACTGAAGGATGTCAACAAACTCCTGAAGCTGGACCCCTCCAATACAGAACTGGTTGTCCAGAAGCAGAAGATGCTTAAGGATGCCATTGAAGCCACTAAGGAAAAGCTGGCAACTCTGAAAACTGCCGCACAGCAGGCAAATGAGCAGCTTGCCAACGGTGAGATCACCCAGCAGCAGTACGATGCCCTCCAGCGTGAGATCGTGGAGACCGAACAGAATCTCCGATCCTTACAGGACCAGGCGGCGACCACGAATGCGACTCTTGCCAAGATCGATGAAGCCGGAGAAAAGCTCCAGAACATCGGATCTTCTGTGGAGAATGTCGGTAAGAAGTTCCTGCCGGTGACTGCCGCTGTAACGGGTCTTGGCACTGCCGCAGTGAAGACCGCAGCCGACTTCGATTCCGAGATGAGCAAGGTTTCTGCCATTTCCGGTGCGACTGGGGATGACTTCGACCAGCTTCGTGCAAAAGCCCGTGAAATGGGTGCAAAGACTAAGTTTTCCGCATCAGAGGCCGCCTCCGCGATGGAGTATATGGCGATGGCCGGGTGGAAAACCTCCGACATGCTGGGCGGCATCGAGGGCATCATGAATTTGGCGGCCGCTTCGGGTGAAGACCTCGCCACGACTTCGGATATCGTCACGGATGCCCTCACGGCCTTCGGCTTGTCTGCTTCGGATTCTGGTCATTTCGCGGATATCCTTGCAGCCGCTTCCTCCAATGCGAACACCAATGTCAGCATGATGGGCGAGACGTTCAAGTACTGTGCGCCTATCGCCGGTGCGCTTGGGTTCTCGGCAGAGGATACCGCAGAAGCTATCGGTCTGATGGCAAACAGTGGTATCAAGGCTTCACAGGCCGGTACTTCCCTTCGTACCATCATGAATAACCTTTCCGGTGAAGTGACCTTTGTCGGTAAAAACATCGGTGAAGTTACGATTGCCACCAGCAATGCAGATGGCAGCATGAGAAGCCTGAACGACATCCTTGCGGATTGCCGTGTGGCGTTCTCCGGGCTGTCGGAATCTGAGAAAGCCGCCAACGCAGAGGCACTGGTCGGCAAGAATGCGATGTCCGGTTTCCTTGCCCTTATGAATTCCAGCGAGACGGACATCAACAAACTGCGTGGTGCCATTGAAAACTGTGACGGCGCATCCGAGAGCATGGCAGAAACCATGCAGGACAACTTAAATGGTCAGCTTACCATCCTGAAATCTCAGCTGGAGGAGCTGGCTATTTCTTTTGGCGACATTCTGATGCCCACCATCCGCAAGATCGTATCTGCCGTGCAGCAGTTCGTGGATAAACTCAACAGCATGGATGAAAGCACCAGGGAAACGATCATCAAGATCGGGCTACTGGCGGCATCCATTGGTCCACTGCTCATTGTGCTTGGCAAGACCATATCGACCGTCGGTACAGCGATGCGGGGATTCAGTTCTCTTGCAAAGGGTGTCCGGCTTCTCATCACCCATGTGGGTAGTGCCAGCGGTGTGTTCAGCAAGCTGGGTGTGGTTCTGGGTGGTCTGTCCGGCCCGGTCGTAGCAGTGGTGGCGGTCATCGGTACGCTGGTGGCGGCTTTTATGAACCTTTGGAACACGAACGAGGAGTTCCGTACTGCCATTACCGGCATCTGGAACGACATCGTTTCCAAGGTGAAAGGCTTCTGCGACCAGCTGACACAGCGGATCAACGGGCTGGGCTTTGATTTTAAGGATGTCACCGAGGTACTGAAAGCTGTCTGGGATGGATTCTGTCAGGTGCTTGCACCGCTGTTCGAGGGAGCATTCCAGAATATTGCCACCATCCTTGGCGTTGTTCTGGATACGCTGCTTGGTCTGTTCGATGTCTTTTCCAATGTGTTCTCCGGCAACTGGAGCGGCGCATGGGAAGCAGTAAAGGGTATCTTTTCCAGCATCTGGGATGGCGTGAAGTCCATTTTCTCCACGACCCTTACTGCTCTGAAGAGTGCGCTGGATGTGTTCCTTGGGCTGTTCGGTACGGACTGGCAGACGGTCTGGGGCAGTATCAAGAGTTTCTTCGAGACTGTGTGGAGCGGAATCAGCAGCTTCTTTTCAAACACAGTTTCTGCTATCCAAAGTGTGGCAACGACTGTGTTCACTGCAGTTTCGAGCTTCTTTACGACTGTCCTTACGAGTATCCAGACGACCTTCAGCACCATCTGGACTGCCATTTCCACAGCAGTTTCTTCTGTGCTGAATACGATCCATACCACGGTGACAACTGTGTGGACGGCAATCTCGACCGCAATCTCTACGGTCATGAACACCATCAGCACGACGATCACTTCGGTGTGGAACGGCATCTACAACACCATGAAACCTCTGTTGGATGCGTTCAAATATCTGTTTGAGACCATCTGGCAGGCAATCCAGATCCTGATCGGTGCAGCACTGACTGCAATCCAGACGAAGATCACTTCCATCTGGAACGCCATCGTCGCCTTTGTGACTCCGATCCTGACTGGATTACAGACGACGTTCTCTACGGTTTGGTCCGCGATCCAGACAGCCATCTCTACGGTGCTGACAGCGATTCAGACCGCAGTGACGACGGTATGGAACGCCATTGTATCGTTCCTGACTCCGCTGCTGACTGGCATCCAGACCCGGATGAGTACGGCATGGAATGCGATCAAGACGGTCATTTCGACTGCCCTTTCTGCGATCCAGTCCACGGTTTCTTCCATCTGGAGCGCCATCAGCAGCAAGATATCCGGTGTGGTAAACAGCATCAAATCGGTGGTTTCTTCCGGCTGGAATGCCATGAAGTCTACGGTTTCGTCCCTCAGTAACAGCATCAAGAGCGCGGCGACCACGGCCTTTAACTCGATGAAATCCGGGATTTCCTCTACGATTTCCGGTATCAAGACCACCATCACGAACGGCTTTAACAGTGCAGTTTCCTTTATCAAGGGTCTGGCTGGACAGGCATTCTCGTGGGGCTCGGACATGATCGGCAACATTGTGTCCGGTATCCAGTCGAGGATTCAGGATGTGGCAAGTGCCGTATCGGGAGTGGCGGACCGTATCCGTTCCTTCCTGCACTTCTCTGTGCCGGACGAAGGACCATTGGCGGATATGGAAAGCTGGATGCCGGACTTCATGCAGGGACTGGCAAACGGCATCACGACCAACACCAGCCTTGTAACTGCGGCGGCAGAGAATCTGTCCACCACGCTGTCTACTTCCATCACCAACTCCATGAGGGGAGTGGAGCAGGCATACAGTAAGAGCTGGGCGGCCATCAGCCAGACGGTGAAGACCGGAACGGCAGGTGTGAGTGCCGCGATGAAATCTGCATGGAGTTCCATTACGACCAGTACCGCCAGCACATGGAATACTATCAAGTCCAGTATCCAGACCAGCTTTGCGGCGGTGAAATCCAATGTGACCTCTGCGACAGCAGCTGTCAAATCTTCCATGACCAGTGCATGGAATGCGGTAAAGTCGCTGACAACGACCAGCTGGAACGGTATCAAGAGCGTTATCACCACAGCATGGAACGGAATCAAGTCTCTGACTACTTCGGCAACTGCTTCTGTAAAATCTTCCATGACAAGCGCATGGAACGCAGTGAAAACTCTGACGAACACCAGCTGGAATGGTATCAAGACGGTCATCACGACTGCATGGAACAGCATCAAGAGTCTTACAACTTCCTCTGTATCCGCAGTTCGCAGTACGGTCACAAGCGGCTGGAACACACTGAAATCCACCACGACCTCTGCCTTCAACAGCATCAAGTCCACGGTGTCTTCGGCAATGTCCAGCCTGCGCAGCACGGTTTCTTCTGGTGTCGCAAGTATCAGGAGCAGCTTTAACTCGCTCGGTTCGATTGCTTCTTCGGCATACCGATGGGGCGCAGATATCTGTTCCCAGATGGCAGCAGGTGTCCGGGCAGCGGCCGGTTCCGTGATCGCAGCGGCAGAAAATGTCGCAAGCAGGGTCAGAAGTCTGTTGCATTTCTCCGTGCCAGACGAAGGACCTCTGTCCGATGCAGATACCTATATGCCAGACTTCATGAAACTGCTGGCGACCGGCATTAAGAAAAATGTCAAGTCGGTAGTGAAGGCTGTGCAGGGGCTTGCCGGGTCTATGAGCAGCAACCTCACGACTCCGGTGGATTCTCTGGGCGACTGGATGGATTCTGTGGTCGGCAGTTTTGCTACCACGATCAAGAGAAGCCAAAGTGGTATCGGCAGTGCTGCAAGGGATGTGGGCAGCGGTATCCAGTCCCAGCTGATGACCGGGCTTTCCGGGCTGAAAACACAGTTCCAGCAGCTCTGGACTGACCTGCAGGGCATCACCAAAACCGCAGTCGGCAGTATGAGCGATGAAGTGAAGCAGGGCTTTACGGATATGAAGGATTCCATTGGAGAACTGAGTTCTCAGACCAGTTCCCTTGGAAATGCGATCCGCAGCCTTGGCGATACCTTCAACTCGGATTTTCTAAAGAGCCTGGGCAACGGCATCAGCAAAGTCGGTGACACGGTCAATACGGTCACCGGTCTTGTGGACAAGCTCGGCTCCATGAAGAACACCATCGGAAACCTCGGAAGTACGTTGCAGAACCTCGGCAATGTTCTTGGCTCCGAAAACGGAGGCGGTCTGCTGTCCAACATCGGCAGTTTCCTGTCGAAGATCGGCAACGCAGATGGCGGTCAGATCGTGTCGAACTTTGGCAACCTGATCTCCGGGCTGACCTCCAAAATGGGCGGTCTTGGGGAAGGCATCTCCGGCATCATCTCGAAGCTGGGAAGCCTTGGCTCCAGCGGTGGGGGAATCCTGTCGAATCTGGGCGGGCTGCTCTCTGGTGTGGTATCGAAGATCGGCGGTTTAGGCGGCAGTCTTTCCGGTATCGTATCGTCTATCGGTTCTTCGCTGGGCGGTATTGCCGGGACAGTCGGCACAACGCTTTCCGGTCTGCTAGGTTCTGTGGGTACGACCGTATCCAGTCTGGCCGCTGGTGCGGGTACAGCCCTTGCAGGAGTAGCAAGCTCCGCAGGTGGTTTCCTCGCATCCGCAGGCACAGCACTTGCTGGCCTGGCGGGTCCGGCAGGTATCGCAGTGGCAGCCGTTGGCGGCATCGGTCTTGGCCTGACCGCTCTCTGGAAAAACTGCGATGGTTTCCGGGAGGGAGTCACAAATATCTGGAACAAGGTCACTTCGGTATTCTCGAATGGAGTAAACGCCATCAAGAACGGTATTTCCAATGCGGCGTCTGCCATCGGCAATGTGGCATCGTCCATCTGGGGCGGTATCAAGAACGTGGCTTCCTCAGCAGTCAGCTGGGGCAAGGACATCGTTGGCGGTATCGCAGGAGGCATCAAAAAGGGTGTGAGCTGGGTCGGCAATGCGGTCAAGAGTGTGGCGAGCGGTATTCGTTCGTTCCTGCACTTCTCGGTGCCGGATGAAGGACCGTTAGCAGATGCGGACACCTATATGCCCGACTTTATGAAGCTGCTGTCCGGCGGCATCAAGAAAGGTGAGGGTGGACTGATCAGCCAGATCAAGTCGATGGCAGCAAAGGTGCAGCAGGGAATGGAGGGCATCAGTTCCTTCAGCCTGCCGGAACTGACTCTGCCGCATTTCGATGGCTCTGGCTGGAACTTCCCACAGGCCGCTCTTGCCGGAGGCGGTACGACCCGGACGACTAACCTCGGCGGTGTATATATCACCGTCAATGGCTACAATGCCCGGAACGATGATGAACTCGCACAGACTGTTGCCGATAAGATCAACGGCATGATTCACGAAGATGATTCGGTCTTCAAATAAAAAGGAGGAGATGCGTATGGGCTACAATGCCCCAAAGCAGACTGTATCACAGTTTCAGATTAAAGGCAGATACGCCAGACAGTATCTGTCCTTTGCAGGGAAGTCCAGCAAAGACTTCCTATTATATTTGTCTGGTCCCGGTGTGTATGATTCTCCGGCTGCGGATGTGGAGAGCACCTCCGTACCCGGCAGGAACGGAGACATCCTCACCGAGAATGCAAAGGCAGGCCGCCGTAGGTATCAGAACGTGGATATCAAGTATAAGGCATTTTTCTTCAACGGTCTGCCGGCCAAGACCGCAGCAGTCAAGGCATGGCTGTTATCTCCGATTGGATATCAGAAATTGCAGGATACCTACGACCCGGATTTTTTCCGGATGGCGGTCTGCAAAGATGCCCTTGCTTTTGATGTGACAGCCCAGAAAGCCGCTGAGATGGAACTGACATTCAACTGTAAACCCCAGCGGTGGAGCGTGGATGGACAGCGAAGTATTCGGCTGGAGAGCAGGACAACACTCAAAAATCCCTTTGCTTTTCCTGCACAGCCCATCTTCAAGGTTTATGGAGATTCTGGCGGCGAGCTGTATGTGGGGGAAGAGAAGATCACCATCCACAGCATCAAAGACTATGTGCTACTCAACTGTGAGACGCACAACGCTTACAACGCTTCCGGCTTCTGCAATGAGACCATCCTTTCGGATGATTTCCCGGAACTGCCGGAGGGAAAGACACAGATCACATGGACAGGCGGTATCACGGCGGTGGAAATCATTCCCCGTTGGTGGACGCTCTGAGGGGAGGTGCAGCCAGTGATCCCATGTTTATATGATTCCAGAGAAACAAAGTTCAACCACAACGGCATCGGAAAACTGGCAGATGCACAGTCTTGTACCGTAACGGAAAAGCGAAACGGAAGCTATGAGCTGAAGCTCATCTGCCCGGCAGACGGTATCCACGCAGAGATGCTGGAGGAGGGGAATATCATCCTTGCCAAACCATCCGATACCATGCAGCCGCAGCCGTTCCGAATCTACAAGATCACGACTCCGATCGATGGAAAGCTGGAAGTTCAGGCAAGGCATATTTCCTATCAGCTCAACTTTATTACAGTTTCCCCGTTCTCAGTGAGTGGGTGCGCAGGAGCGATGCAGGGGCTAAAAAGCCATGCGGCTTCCGACTGCCCATTCTCAGTTTGGACAGATGTGGCATCCAGTGCGATGTTTACTGTGTCCGTTCCGGCATCTTTCCGTAACTGTCTGGGCGGTATGGATGGCTCGGTATTGGATACTTTTGGAGGGGAGTTCGAGTGGGATCGCTACACAGTCAAGTTTCACAGAGCCAGAGGTGCGGACCACAACGTTCATATCGTCTACGGCAAAAATCTGACGGATTTCAAGATGGAGAAATCCATCGAGAATACCATTACAGGTGTGCATCCGTACTGGGTAGACAACGAAACGCAGGCGGTTATGGAACTGCCGGAAAAAGTGGTCATGGTCAGCCGAAAATCTGTGCCGTATCAGAAGATTACGGTGCTGGACTGCACCAGTGCCTTTCAGGAAAAGCCATCGGAAGCGGCTCTGCGAGAGTATGCACAGGACTATATTGATACGACCAGCCTGACAGAACCGGAGGTCGACATTAAAATCGACTTCATTCAGCTTTGGAATACACCCGGATATGAGGATGTTGTACAGGCAGAACAGGTCTCGCTCTGTGATACGGTCCATGTGTATATCTCGAAGCTGGGCATTGAAGCCAGTTCCAAGGTTACAGAAACCGAATATGACTCGCTTTTGGAACGGTACAACAGCATCACACTGTCAAATTCCACGGTCAACAGCCGAAATTCCTCCCTGACAAGCTCCCTTAACAGTATCCGAAATACAGCAACCGCCGCATACGATACCGCAGTCCGTGTGGAAACAGCAGTGGGAGAGCAGATGGGCGGCATTTCGGCCTCCATTATCTATGATGGTGCGCTGTTTGCTGCACTGTTCGGCCTTCATTATAAAAATGAGACGGACAGTAAGGGAAATACGACTCGGTACGCATTCAACGCAGCAACCCTGAAACAATCAACGGCTGCGTGGAAGAATAGCCCAGCCGGATTTTTTGTTTCCACAGATGGCGGGAAGACATGGGGGTATGGCTGGGAGTCAGATGATTCCGCAGTCAAAACAGCAATCCTGCTGGAGCAGACACTCAAGGAACTGGACGACCGTTACAAGAAAGCAGCCGAGCTTTCCGAGGAGTTGCTGGAGGAACTGGATGAGCGGTACAAAACAGCGACCGCTATTTCTGTTGAACTTCAGAAAACACTCGATCAGCGGTATGAAACGGCAAAGAAGCTGTCCAAAGAACTGTATGAGGAACTGGATAAGCGGTATGGCACCCTAACAGAAATCTCAGAAGATCTGCAGAAGGAGTTGGATGAGAGATACAGTGTGGCGAAGAAGCTGTCGGAAGATGTCGAAAAAGAACTGGATGAAAAGTACCAGCCCAGCATCCCGGTGTCGGAAACCGCGCCGGAGACCCCGGCAGCAGATGCCCTCTGGGTCGATAAAAGGAACCTGCGTTTGAAACTGTGGGACGGAGAGCAGTGGCAGACAGTTGGTTATGAACCGGAAGAACCTGATCCAGAGCCAACGGAACCGACTGAGCCGACCACACCGACCGATCCTGAGACCCCGGATATCGAAAAGCCGGGCAGTGAAGATAAGGATACGGAAAACAAAGAGGAAACAGATAACAAGGAGACGGATCAGGAAGGAGGGAATGCATGATGCTAACAGGCATTTATCAGGAAGTGGAATTGTCACTGACGGAGAATCTCATCCCGGTGACGGTTCCGGTCAAGCAGTATGACAACAAGGCGAGAAAAGTTCGCTGTGTTTTGTATAACAACTCTGTGGAATATACCGTTCCGCAGAATTGTATTGTAGCCTGTTCCGGTACCAGACCGGACGGTACGATCTTCCACTACACGAGCGAAACCGCACCAGACCTTGTATTCGTTGAGAAGGGGGCAGTCCTCTTTACGATCACGACCTTCATGACGGCGCAGGCCGGACGTTTTCCGCTGGATGTTGTTATGCTCAGCACAGAAGGTGATGTCCTTGGCTCATTCTCTCTTACTTTAAAGGTGGAGAGGGCGGCCATCAATAACGGAAAGATTGCCACTTACACATTTACAGCATTCCTGAAAGCTGTTCGGGACGGCATCCGAAATCTGTTTATTGACAAGGCAGGCTGCTTTGGCTTTGAGTCGGATGACGGCCTTGGGCTGAGTGATAAATCGGAGTCCAGTTCCGTAGAAAAGCTGTGCCGTGAAATCGTGGAAGGATCGATTACGGAGGATGGTTATTTTGCATTTGAAACAAAATGCGACCTTGGGCTGATATTTACGACTGATGAGGAAGGACATCTGGTCGTGGAATATGGCGAGGATGATGCGTCAGTGTAAGGCTGACAGAAAGGAGTAATATGGCAAAATACACAGGCCGCCGGATCGTTCCCAAACATGCAGGCGAATGGGACATCCGGAAAGAATATGAAGAACTGCAGATCGTGCTGGATACAGACAGCGGCAACAGTTTTATTTCCAATCTTCCGGTGCCGAAGGGAACGGCTCTGAGTGATGAGAAGTATTGGAGTCTGTTCAGCCTGCATAGTGAGCAGATCGCAGAGGCAGAGGAGCACCTGACCCAGACGGCTGAAGATATCCGCTCAGAGCTTTCGGAAACGGAAAACCGGATCAACAAAAATGTATCCGACACAGAAGGCCGTATCAATGAAAGTCTCTCCAGCACAGAAAACAAGGTAAACACCAGCCTGTCTGAGACAGAAAACCGTGTGACTGCGCGTGTGGAGAATGCAAAATCGGATCTGACTGCAAAAGTCGCAGCGGCAGAGCAGCAGATGAATCAGAGTGCCCAGAATGTCGCACAGACAAACAAGACCCTGAATGCCCGGATGGATCAGATCGCGAAAGGGAGAACTTCTGACACGGAAGTCCTTGATGCAAGAGTGGACTCGGAGGGAAATACCTTTGACAACCTTGGAGCAGCGATCCGTTCCATCTATCCGAAAGCAAAAGAAGGGCTGGATGCATTGCAGGAATCCAAGGTGGATGCAAATTATGATGCGACCGGCGAACTGACAGAAGGCATTACAGTCAACACGATCAACGGAGAAACTCAGAAGTTTGAGCATGTCCAAACGACAGCACTGATCCCGGTAGATACTGCCTGCCAGAAAGTCTACTATACCGGGCAGGTGTTCAACTGGATCGGAGTTGCAGGCTATGACGCCAATGGTACGTTTGTGGCATCTATTCTGGATTCCAGGGACACAGAACAGCCGCAGGAGTACAAAGAAAAGGAGTTGGAGATCCCGGAAGGGGTATTCCAGATCCGGGCAAGCTCCTATGCGAAAGACCTGAATTTGAAGGTCTGCGGAGAGTCTGCAAAGCTGTGGAATCAGGTTCAGCGGGAGCGACAGAATCAGAAAAAGATGGAAATCGAGATCGAAGCACTGCGAAGTGCGGATGATGCGCTGGCAAAGGAAACGATGACCAGTTTGAACCTGCCCTTTTTATATGATGGTGTCAGTAATATCTGGGAAGGCAGCAGCCCCGTACTCCAGACCTACTATGTGCCGCTGACTGTTCTGCAAAGTGTGTTTGTACAGGAAATCCAGTTCACACTCCGAACCATTGGGGAGACGACCCTGACCGTCATGCTTGAATCGGAAGAAGGCGAGGTATTTACCCAGACGGTAGAACTGGTGAAGGGAGATAACAAGATTATCCTGTTCCTGCACCGGTTTATAGATGAAGGAGCATATAAACTGCGTGTACGCAGTACAGACAAGGTGCTCTATTATCCGGTGCGTCCGAGTACCGGAAAAGAAATCCGCAACGATTTCTTCAGCAATGAACCGTCCGGGAATGTGGAGTATGATTACAAAAACCGCCTGATTGCCTTTATGGGCAAGATCCTGATTGGAACAGGTAAGGTGGATACGACACTATCCTATTCCGGCATGGCTGCGGATGCTGCTGTTGTAGGACAGGCTTTCAAGGATGAGCGGGAATACACGGATACGCTGGCATCTGGCAAGCTGGATGCAGTCCGAAGCCGGAACCTGCTCGACCCTTCCAAGTACCGTCCGGGATGGTTTGCCTTTGTACACTCGTCCATCATTCAGTATCATGCAGACAATCTCCGATATGGTTCTACGGATTATATCCCGGTCAGTGAGAAAGGCCTTGTGACCAAAGGCTCCGGCACGAATGGTGTAACCAGCCAGGTCGTGTTTGACAAGGCGAAGAAGGCGCTCCGCTATGTGGATGCCAATGACCAGTACACCTATCAGGAAGGCGATGCCTATGTGATGTTCTTCTATATGGCATCTTCTGGAGAGAAGCTCTGCGTTGTTGAGGGAACGGAGTATGTGTATGAAGCATACACGGATTATAAGCCGCTGGATGATCTGAAACAGGAAGTGAACTTCCTGCAGACGGAGGCGGATAACCAGAAAAAACAGATGGCAAATCTGACGGCCCGGCTGGATCAGCTGGTGGCTGTGCCGGAAAAGAAAGACCTTCGCCTTGTCCCGGCGGCTCCGGTGTATACGGTCTGCAATAACCTTTCGACCGCCAGAAACTATCATGTTTCAGTCTGGGTGGACCATCTGATCGCTGAGACCGGATGGAAGGATAGAGCTGCTGGTTTTGGTACGGAGATGGAGGAGAGCTTTGACCTGTATTCACCGTTTACCAATACGGCAGTCAACAGCGGGGAGGATGTTCTGGAACAGACGGTAGAGAAATCGTTTGTGTCAGATGTCTATAAGACGCAGAAACTCAAATTCAAGCATCGCAGCACCCTCGCCAGCATGGGCAAGACCCAGTTCCCGAAGATCCTTGTCATCGGTGACAGTGTGACGGACGGTTATCTGGCCGGTGTTGGGAAAACAGATGCGGATCTTCCAATCCATTATTGGTCGTGGGTGCGTTACCTGTTTGACCTGGACCGCAAAGACGCGAAAGCAGCAGAAACCGAATACCGCTGTCTGATGGTCGGCATGCCGGGAACAGTGAATGGCAAGCATTACGGTTCCTCTTCCTCGTACAAGCTGGATGGAAAGACGGTTGTGAACTATGCGATGGGAAAGGGCGGCTGGAGTGCAGAAGATCTGAACCTTGCAACTTTTGAGAGCGCATCCAATATTAACCCGTTCTACGATGAAAAGACGAAGGGCTTCTCACTGAAGGCTTGTCTGGATAAGTACAGGACACTGGCGGATAACGGCATGACTCGCCTGATTCCGGGAGAAACTGCCGGTACCGAAGTAAAAGATGCCAACGCTTATGACCTGTGTACGCCGACCCATGTGGTGATCAACTTAAACCACAACAGTTCCCTTGCAGAATACAAAGCCAATATCCCGGATGTCGTGAAGACGATCAAGCGTGAGTATCCGGATATCATCGTGATCCTCATGTCCATTGATGAGACCGGCACTTACTTCCCGGCAAAATACCCGGAGTACCGGGCTTCTGAGATCACGCTGGGAGGACTTCACAGCAAGAATGTGAGCATCTACCAGTATTTCTGCGATGAACTGCAGGATGAGGCAAACGGTGTCTATGTATGCAGTGGGCATCTGATCCAGCCTGCCGTGGAGAGTTACCCTACACTGGATTATGTGTCTGCGGATTCGGTCGGCAGACAGAGTGGCAGGGTACTGCACATGGCATACGGCCGGGGTCAGTACGGAGGCCCCAACTGGCATCCGAACAACTACGCACACTGCGCATGGGGCTATCAGCTGTATGCGTTGGTCAAGTATACACTGGCACTACAGGATATGAAGTGATGCCGGGAATATCCCGGAGAAAGGAAAAGCTATGATGAACCGTAATAATTGTCTGAAAATTCGGGGGGGGGTATCGGATTATCTGACCTGTGCAGTAATCTGATCTCTTCTGTGCTGAGGGGAGGTGTGTTCTATGCCTAAGTATGTTGGCAGACGCATCGTCCCGAAGCATGGCGGCATCTGGGACAAGACAAAAGAGTACGAGGAACTGATCATCGTGCTGTGTCAGGAAACTGGTGTCAGTTATATCTCCAAGCTGCCGGTCCCGGCTGGAACGGAAATCTTCAATGAACACTACTGGTCTGTATGCAGTCAGTTCAGTGAGCAGATCAGGCTGGCAGAGGATCATCTGACCCGGACAGCAGAGGACGTCCATACGGAACTGACAGAAACAGAAAGCCGCATCAGTAAAAATGTGTCCGAAACGGAAGAAAGGGTCACCCAAAAACTCACGGATACGGTGCAGAACGTGAATGACAGCCTGAGTGATACGACCACTACGCTGGCGAAGAAGGTGGCAGATGCTCAGAAGCAGCTGGAGGATGGACGGACAGCCATGCAGCAGAGTGCAGCATCCCTGAATTCCAGGATGAACAGCATTGCATCCGGTAAGACTACGGACAAGGAGACTCTGGATGCGCGGGTTGATTCGGCAGGGAAGACCTATGACTCATTTGGTGCACACTTACGGTCCAGAGCCGATAAGTTCTATGCCAACGGTATGCCTTTCTCTTATACAGGAGCAGTCAATCTGAATACCAAAGAGCATCAGCTGGAGTTTTCTGGGAACTTTATCTATCTGGGTGCGAAGGGGAATAAGCTGCTTACGAAACCAGAGCCGGTTCCATATAACCCGGATGCTCTTTTGACCTATATCTCCTACGATACAGTGGAAGGGACGTTGGTGACAGCGGACTGGTCGGATTCTCCAAAAGAGAATGATATCATCGTTTTTGTAGTGGACTGTAAATATCCGAAACGGTCTTATGGCTACTTTCCGTTCAAGGTGGATGGCAGGATGCCGTTTGGCGACCATACGCTGTCCGGCACGATGCTTCTGGATAAATCGGTGGACGGACAGAAACTCCTGGATGCTACCGTTACAAAGGATAAACTCGCAGATGCCTGTGTAAGCGCGGCAAAACTTGCACGGGATGCGCTGATGTCACAGAGCCTTGAAGTTCCATTCCAGCCCTGTGTCTTTTCAAAAGGAAAATGGGAGATCGTGGATGAAGGAGCCACCATCCATCATTTTTTGACGGAGTATGAGAGCGGGTATTATGGCGGCGGCATTAAAGTTCCCCGTGCGGAGCGGTTTGATAAGCTCTATGTCGAGATGGATTACTGCAACGACCAGCTGATGCACTACTATGTGGTTGGTTCAAAGCTGGTAAACCTTGGGTCGATTGCTTCTACAGATGGAAAACCAAAGAGGATCACGCTTGAAATCCCATCCAAAAAGCTGGAAGATGCCGGGTATAAGGATGACTATATCCAGATCGTGTTCACGAAGAACAGCACCTACGATATGACCATGTCCAACGTAAAGGCACATTACTTCAATGTGAAGGGCAGCTACTTTGGGGAAGATTACAGCCTCCTTCATGAGCAGGCTGACACCAATACAAAGGAGCTTGCTGCCTTGTCGGAAAAGGTCCGTGTAAATGTGGATGCGATCAAAACAGCAGATGCGAATATGCAGAACCTTTCCAAAACGATCAGTTCCGTGTCTACGGATATGCAGGTGGTCATGAAGCAGAAATCTGCGTTCACCGGAAAGAAGATCCTGTTTTTGGGAGACAGCATCACGGCACTGAACACATCGGAGCGTGGCTGGGTAAGATACTTCAATGAGATCATCCAGCCGGAGCGGTTTGTAAACCTGTCGGTATCCAGTGCCAGATGGAGCGATTATGAGGACAGCGTTTACGATGGCAACCCGGTCTTTTCCGGACCGGATCAGAACCACAACAATGTCATGGGCAATCAGGTGGAAAAACTCATCCGAGGCAAGGACAAGACCAGCCCTCACTACAAGGAAGTGACTGCCTACGCCGACTTTGATATGATCCTGATCGCCTGTGGTACGAATGATGGTGTTCCTTCCGGCGATATGGAAGGCTCTTTCACTTCAGAGAATGAAATGGTCGCCATCGAAGAGCTGGACCGCAGGGCGTTTGCATCAGCATTCCGGTACAGCATCGAAAAACTTCAGCAGCTGTACCCGGCGGCGAAGATTTATATCTGTACGCCGATCCAGGGCTATATCACGACCCGGAGCTATGCACAGTCCAAGGCGAAAGGCGATTATCTGAAACTTCTTGCCGGCAGGATGTCTCTGGAAGTCATTGATACTTTCTGCTGTGGTATCTGTGACATCTACGAGAAAAAGAATGCCAATGGCCGCTACCTGATTGACGGTCTGCATCCGAATGCGGCAGGCGCAAAGAAGATCGGAGTGTTCAATGCCAGTGCAGTGATTGCCAGCTATCGATAATCAAATCCCACGGCTTGTCCGTGTTTTTATATATAATCCATATCAAAGGGCAGCTTCGGCTGTCTATTTTTATTGCCCGGATACGGGCGGAAAGGACAGAATTATGCAGAATGTGATCGACAAGATTGAATGGATGTTCGCAGGCCTGGGTGGTTTCCTGGGCTGGTTCTTCGGCGGGTTTGACGGCTTCCTGTATGCACTTGTAGTGTTCGTGGTCTGTGACTACTTCACCGGGGTGCTGGCGGCAGCAATCAAGCATGAGCTTTCTTCTGAAGTTGGCTTTAAGGGTATCGCCAAGAAGGTATGTATCTTTGTGCTGGTTGGTATTGCCAATATCATTGACACACAGATCCTCCAGAATGGAGCTGCCATCCGCACCGCTGTGGTGTTCTTCTATCTGGCAAACGAGGGCCTGAGCTGTCTTGAGAATGCAGCGGTGATCGGTCTTCCGGTGCCGGAGAAGCTCAAGGAGATGCTGGCACAGCTGAAAGACGAGCGCGATCAGGACAAAATCGACAAGCAGTAATCAACCGGGAGGGGCGATAAGCCTCTCCCACATTTTATTTAGGAGGAACGGACCATGAGTATGAAAGAATATCCCGCAAAGCTGACGACCGGCTACTACCGTGTGCGTGAGGACTGGGAAGATGAAGCATCCCAGCTTGGCGCATACCGTTTGCTGGCGAATGCAAAAGCCAAGTGCGATGAGAATCCCGGCAGCCGTGTGTTTGACAATGACGGCAATGTGATCTACCCGGAGGAGGCTGTGCCGGTGACAGGTGCAGAAGAAGCGGAGGAAAAGCCGGTTATGGACGAGCCGGAAGGGAAAGCACCGGACGAGGAGCCTTCGGAAGAGAAGGACACCCCTGTGACGGATGAGCAGAAAGAGGGACCCGGAAAGGAAGAGTATCCGACTGCAGAGGAACTCCCGGCAGCAATCGCCTATGGCAAGCTCAAGACTCTTATGAATATCCGGGAAATGCCGGATACCAGTGCAGAGGTTGTGACCATCTATAAGAAGAATACGCTGATCGAAATCGTGGAGTTCTGTGCCGGCTGGCTGAAGATCAAATGCCCGGAAGCGACGAGCGGTCTGGCCTATGTTCTTAACAGTGCGGATACCTATGCCTTTACCGCCAGCAAGATCTACACCGTTGTTCCGGGCGACAACCTCTGGAAGATTGCAGAGAAGGAACTGGGGGATGGAAGCCGTTGTGCCGATATCCGCGCACTGAACGGTCTGACTTCCAATGCCATCCGGGTCGGTATGAAGCTGCTGATCCCGTAAACGGTGCATTTCGACGCTTTTTTAGGACTTCAATTCCCAACAGCATAACTGTATACTAGGGCTGAGGTGATGAAAATGAACGAAGTGCTCATGGCAGAAGATGTGTTAAGACCGTATGGCATCACATTGTATTACAAGGGCTGTGAATATCTGAGGGATGCAATCATCCTGCACTGGCATCAGCCGGACCTGATACCAGGCCAGCTCATATAGCTTGTTGCAAATCAAAAGGGGGCTAAGAAGAGTAGTGCCCTCGGCACCATTTCTACGATCGCAAACGTAGCGTGGAAAGTCAATGGGACAGGCGGCGAAAAACCGATGTCTGCCATGAAGTTCGTCTGCAGGATGCTAGAAGAAGCGGATGAGATTATAAAATAACAAAATAACCACAGCACGAGACTCGGAGTGATCCGGGTCTCGATTTTTTTAGGAGGAATCGATATGGGATACACCAATAGTCCACTCGTTGTTTATACCAAACTCTCCCCGAACCATTCCGGGCAGAGAACACACAGCATTGACCGCATCACGCCGCATTGCGTGGTAGGCCAGCTTTCTGCAGAGAGCATTTGCGGATGTTTTACCAGTCCGACCCGTCAGGCCAGTTGCAACTATGGCATTGGCACGGACGGCCGTGTTTCTCTGTGCGTGGAGGAGAAGAACCGCAGCTGGTGCTCGTCCAGCAATTCCAATGACCAGAGAGCAGTCACCATCGAATGTGCCAGCGACATGAATGAGCCGTATGCGATGAACAGCGCCGTATATAACTCGCTCGTTAAGCTCTGCATCGATATCTGCAAACGTAACGGCAAGAAGAAGCTCCTGTGGCTGGGCGACAAGAATAAAACCCTCAACTACGCTCCGGCAGCAGACGAGATGATCCTGACTGTTCATCGCTGGTTTGCCAACAAAAGCTGTCCCGGAAACTGGCTGTACGCCCGTCTGGGTGATCTGGCAGCAAGGGTGACGGCGGCACTTGGCGGTTCATCTTCATCCGGCCTGCAGGCATCTTCCCTTAAGAACCTGTCTGAAGCCGAGGCAGTGGCAGAGATCGGTCCATTGTTTACCGAAAACCAGAAGCAGTCCGGCATCCTTGCCTGCGTGTCGATGGCGCAGTTTATTCTGGAGTCCGGCTACGGTAAGAGTGAATTAGCACAGAATGCTAATAACTGCTTTGGCATGAAGACCTCGCTTTCCGGGAACAGCTGGAGCGGCAGCAGTTGGGATGGCAAGTCGGTCTATACCAAGAAAACGCAGGAGCAGAATGCCGATGGCAGCTATGTCACGATCACCGCTGATTTCCGAAAGTACGCCTGTGTGGAGGACTCCATTGCCGACCATGCGGCATATCTGCTCGGTGCGATGAATGGCAGCAGGAAACGTTATGAAGGTCTGGCAGGATGCACGGATTACAAGAAGGCTGTGCAGATCATCAAGGATGGCGGCTATGCCACCAGCCACACCTATGTGCAGAACCTTTGCAATATCATCGAACGCTGGAACCTGACACAGTATAATGCCTCAGCCCAGAACCAGGGAGGTAACATCTCTGGCTGGTATCGTGTGCGTAAGAGCTGGCAGAATGCAGCTTCCCAGAAAGGGGCGTTCCATGATCTGTCCTATGCGAAGCAGTGTGCGGATGCGAATCCGGGGTATACGGTTTTTGACCCGACCGGCAAGGCGGTCTATCCTGTGAATCAGACTGCATCTGTGCCGTATGCGGTTCGCGTGTCCATCAATGACCTCAATATCCGTAAAGGACCGGGCACGAATTACGGTAAGACCGGTTATTATACCGGAAAGGGCGTGTTCACCATCGTGGCGGAGTCCGCTGGAACTGGTTCTGTGAAAGGCTGGGGCAAGCTGAAATCCGGTGCAGGCTGGATCGCACTTGACTTCGCAGCACGTATCTAACCTTCATGGGCTTTCCTGAAAAGGAGAGCCTTTTACATACAACGCAATCGTCAGTTCTGCCCGATTATATGGGCATATATTCTACGATTTATAGTTCGGATATCACTTGCTATAAGTGCCGGATAGAGCAAATATGTCACTACCCGAAGATAGGAAAAGGCGGTGGCATTACCACACGTTTTCCTTTCGGAAGGAAAATCTGACGAAAGGAGAGGACGATATGGATTCAAATGCTTTTCTGAATGACTTGATGTCAAAGATGAAGCTGCCGGAAGCAAAAGGAAAGAAAAAGGCAGAACAGAGTGAATCGGTGGCGCAGATTCTTGCCGTCATGCAAAAGGTCAAGACTGAGAAAAAGAAGCCGCCTGTAACCAGCTATGCACCAGTAAAAGAAATGCCGATGAATGAGCCGGAGAGTATGGAAGAATTCTCCCAGCTCGCATCCGATGTGATGCAGGAATGCCGGCCGGCAATGCCGACGGTGTCAGCAGCAAGCCAAGAGAAGGCTGTTCGGGTCGCCGCATATATCCGTGTTTCCTCCACCAATCCGGCACAGGAAGATTCGTATGAAATGCAGGAACGCTACTTTATGTCACTCCTGGCAGGAAATGCAGGGTGGACATCCGCCGGCATTTATTCCGATCATGGCATTTCCGCAACAAGCAGGGAAGGACGGACAGGTTTCAACCGTTTGCTCCGACACTGCAAGCAGGGGAAGATTGACCGTGTGATCTGCAAGTCCATCAGCCGTTTTGCCCGAAACACGCAGGACTTTCTTGTGGCATTGCGGACCTTAAAGGAAAACAATGTCACGATCCTGTTTGAGCGGGAAGCGATGGATACAGCGGATGCTTACAGCGAGTTCATTCTTACTACGCTGGCTGCCATTGCCCAGGAAGAGAGCCGTTCGATTTCAGCAAACATTGCATGGAGCAATCAGAAACGGTTTCCGGCCGGAAATGTCTGCAACAAGGATATCTACGGATACGAATTCCGCAAAGGGGAGTATACAGTGAACGAGAACGGATACCGATACCGGGCAGTGTTCATCATCCCGGAAGAAGCAGAGATTGTTCGGATGGTGTTCCGGCTTTTTACAAAAGAAGAGCTGAGCTTCACACAGATCGCCCAGAAGCTGGATGCCCTGCATATCCCGCCGCCGAACAGCGGATGCAGACAGCGGCAAAAGCGGAAGCCGACTGTGCTGCCAGCTGGCGCACTAAAGGAAGAAGATAAGCGGGGGTGGACGGCAACGGATGTTCGGTACATGATTGCAAATGTTCGTTACTGCGGTTCCGTACTTTGTCAGAAGACCTACACCGATCACAGGAATGGGCATAAACAGAAGGTCAATAAGGGGGAAAAGCCGAAATACCTGATACGAAATCATCATCCGGCTATCATTTCGGAAGAATTGTGGCAGGAAGCACAGGAAGTCTGGAAGGCATACACGGCAAAGTATAGGGGCATCGAAAAGGGAAGAAACGAAAGAAACTATTCCAAGCTCCTGCTATGTGGAGAATGCGGACGGTATTTTCAAGGCCATTCCACAACAAGGACAACCATCTGGCGGTGTGCTACGAAGCTCGCCCAGCAGGGACAGAAGCGCTGCCGAATGGAACCGATTTATGAAGAGCAGATCCAGACGCTGCTTTGCAAAGCATTTGCCGAAAAATTCAAGCTGGGTGAGAAGATGGATGCAGAAGTCCATGAGGTCATGCAGATGATCTCCAAAGCACCCATTGATAATGCGAGAAATCAGGCATTAAAGAACCTGACTGAGAAGCTGAGAGAGATCCATGATTTCGACCAGATGGAGCAGGAAGGGGATTTTCTGAAACGCCAGCTGTCTGCAGTGAACTATAGCATTCGGGATGTCCACCAGCACATCCGGGATATTCAGGCGGAAAAAGAAGCATTGAAAGTGCGATGTGAGGTGCTGGGAGAACCGAGAGATAAAGAAGCAGTCACAGAGTTAGAAAACCGACTTCTCAATGAAGAAGAACAGCTGGAGAAGCTGGAACATGAAGCCCAGCAACAGGCCGAACAGGTCCGGTACATGGAAGATTACTGGAAGAAGCTGGAGCAGACCCATGAAATCCGGGAGAAAACGCTGCAATGGCTGGATTCTCTGGCGGGAGGGACGCAGATGTTTCTGGATGAAGCAGTTGGAACGTATGTGAAAGCCTTTGTGCTTTCCGTTACCATTTTTTCACCGAAACATTTTAGAATCCACTGGTTTGATGACACCTGTACGGAAGTGGAGTGTGACAGCGTATTTGAGGGCTATCAGCAGCCTGGCATGATAAGGAGGAAGTATTGATGAACAGACAAATGACACAAGGGACGGTTGCAAACAATGTGCAGGTGATTCCGGCAACGAAGCGGAGAGTGTCTGCCGGCGGTCAGCTGAAAAAGGCAAAGGACATCCGGGTTGCCGCTTACGGCCGTGTTTCAACCGATGAGCTTGCCCAGCAGACTTCGTATGAGGGGCAGAAAAGCTATTACACGAAGCTGATCAATGAAAAAGAAGGCTGGACTTTTGCCGGAATGTATGCAGATGAAGCAATCTCCGGCACCAACCGTAACCACCGCACCGAGTTTAATCAGATGATGCAGGATGCGCTGGACGGGAAGATCGATTACATCATTACAAAGTCCATTTCCCGATTTGCACGAAATACGGTCGATACGCTGAACTGCGTGAGACAACTTCGGCAGTGTGACCCGCCAATCGGTGTATACTTCGAAAAGGAGAACATCGACACGCTGGATGCGTCTGGCGAACTGCTCCTGACCATCCTTTCAGCATTGGCACAGGAAGAAAGCAATTCAATTTCCAAGAATATCAGTTGGAGTATTCAAAAGCGGTTTCAGGAAGGGATTGCCTTTGGAAATCCACGGTCGGTCTACGGGTATACGGACGGTGAGACGAATAAGGACTGGGTCATTGTAGAAGAACAGGCCAGGGTGGTGCGGTTCATCTTCGATGAGTTCCTTCTGGGAAAATCTTCTTACAAAATCAGCAATGAACTGAATGAAAAGGGAATCCCTTCATCCAAAGGGACAAAATGGCAGAGCGAAAGTGTGGATTTTATCCTCCGGAATGAAAAATATGTAGGTGACTGCGAAATGCAGAAAACGGTTACCGTTGATTTTCTGAGCCACAAGACGATTCCGAATAATGGAGAAGCTCCGAAATTCTATGTGACGGACCACCATGTCCCGATTATCAATCGCGCGGTATGGATGCGGGCACAGGAAATCCTGGCACACAGAAAGAAAAACCGAACGAAAAAGAAGGATGAAAAGCGGGAAAAACGAGTGGGCAAGGATGTCTTTGATAACCTGGTATGCGGAAAATGCGGGGCCCCCTTTTACCGCAGAACCCTGCAGGCAAGAGCCACGCACTTCGAGGATGACAGGTGCCTGGATGCCTGCCGCAGTGAGCTGTTGGCACAGGGGAGTTCGCCGGATGACTACTATGAACGGTATTATTACACCTATCCCGTTTGGCGGTGCTCAAGTCTAAAAGATACCTCACCGACCAACGATGGGCCATTTATGGGAAAAGCAGACCCGGATGTTGCCTGGCATCCGATTTATATTGGCGAAGGAGATGCAAAGTGCCCTTCCCATTTTGTATACGAGACGGCGGTCAAGCAGAGCTTCATGGAAATGTTGTACGCCATCAAGCGCGACCATGAAGAAAACGGGAAGAACGCATGGATCGATTCGGAATTCCGGATGGTCTACCAGAAGGTACAGGAGCATGTCGCAGAACGGGATTTTTCCAGAAAAGCAGAACTGGATGAGCAGATTCTGAAGTTGGAGGAAAAAATGGCGCAGATGCAGGGGCGGCTGAAAGAAGCAGTAGAGCGTGGCCGCCAGAAAGCCAGCCCGGAGATCGATACCTATGAAAGACTGGTGGATGACCTGCGGGAACGTTTGAATGAGAAAATGGATGAACGGCAGCAACTCAGCCAGGAAGAACAGCTCCTTTCGGAGATGAAGCACAACTACGACTTTTTCATCCGCTGCCTGGAAGCCCTGCCCGAAATCAACAAGGCCGGCATGAAGCTGAATGTCAACGGTCTGGATACAGATGGAAGCTGCCTGCGTGACTTTGGCGGCAAGGCACGAAGCAAAATCCTGAGTGATATCCGGCGTGGAAAAAGAAAGATGGGTGCAGACCGGGTGGAACAGGCTCCGGATTTCCTGGAATTTGAAAAGGGCGTTTACTTCGCATTCATCAAGGAAGGAATCGTTGACGGTGATGTGATCACCTACACGACGAATTTTGGAGTCAAGCTGACCAGCACTGGCAACAGCCGGACGCTGATGGCCTTCATCGGATTCCGCAGATGCAATCCGAATAAAACGGTCGAGGTGCTAATGGACGGCTGGCAGGTCAACGGACTCTGCATTCGGTACCATAGAGAAAAGAGAAAGGAAAAAACGGCACACACGCTGATGATCCGGAAACGGAAAGCACAAGAGCGAGCAATGCTGGAGCAGGAAGCGTGATTTTGGCAACCCCACTGGATGAGACATTTTGTCTTGTCTGGTGGGGATTTTTTTGTTTTTGGAGGATTTTTTTTCCGAACCCATTGCTATGTGCAAAATTCTGCTATATGTTGAGAGTACAGAAATACACATAGCAGGAGAGAACGACATGAAAAGATTAGCATGGCTTTCAGTAGAAGATTACGCAGCGACCCAGATGGAACTGGTGGTCGTGAGTGCAATGAAAGGGTATCTGCGGCGGATGCCGGAGAAAGAGGCACTTAAAAAAGTAGAGGGTATCCTTGACCCGAAGGTGATCCGGTTAGCCGGTGATGATGGCGCACCGATGCCGCTACAAAGCAATGTTGACGGAGCAAAGCTCGCTGCGTTCATCGATGCGGCCGTGGCAGACAGCATCATGGAGCTGGAGAAGAGAGATGATGACCTGTCAAAAGCTGGTGTGACCATGCTACAAAATGCGGATGGCAAGAGCATGGTGGAGCAGATGAGTCCCCAGTTTTTGGAGTTCGTGCTGGATGCGTATCGGAGTTTGAAATACACACAGTGAAGTTGTACATTTTGGGGAGAAAAGACGGAATTCAAGTTGATATTTTGGCTTGAGTTGAGTATAATATAAGTGAACCAGAAAGGTTTCCGTGTGGCGACACGTTAAAGCTGTACTCCGGCTGGGGAGGTTAATTACCGGCACTTTGTGATGCTCGGCAGGGCATCAAGCCCACACCTGGGATATATGGTGAGTCCGCATTGGGGACTTAAATTACCGATGACTGGTGATACTCGGCAGGGTATCGAGGCTGACGGCCAGCATAAAACACGCAATTTTCAGAAAATTATCAGAACGACCTATTGACTTTTAGCATTAAATAGGCTAAACTAAGCATAGCAAGTGGTGAGCTTGCATATAATATTGCTGATCTTACTCCGGTGTCCTACGGGCCCGGGGTTTTTTTATAGGAGAAATACTATGCCAAATGTTCCAAGAGTGTTTAAGGAAACACAAGACCAGATTATAATACAGCAGGGGCGTGGATTACAAATATTGAATGATGCAACCACGCAGAGAATTATTGAGGCAGAAAATTACTATAAGCTATTCAATGGTTATAAGGAACCCTTTTTGGATTCAACAAAGCCAGATGAAACATATCTGCCGGGAACCAAGTTTGAGGAAGTATATGCTTTGTATCTGTTTGACAGAGAATTGCGTAATATCTTTATTCGTTATATCTTGGAAATCGAAAATAACGTGAAAAGTGTGCTCGCACATGAATTTTCGCGGAAATATGGATATGACAATTATCTGAAGGTAGCAAATTTTGATACATCAATAAAGCCGGGAGAAAGAAAAACAAAAGCTCAGAAAGTTGGCGAAATCTCTGATCTGATTTCTAATCTACAACATGAGGTCGCAAGACAGCTCTCAAAGAATAATTCTATGGTTTCACATTATATGTTAAACTATGGCTATATTCCATTGTGGGTTTTAGTGAACACTTTGACCATCGGAACGATTAGTGTATTTTATTCGCATCTTGGGCAACAAGATCAGAATAATATCGGTCGTTTCTTTTCTTTGAAGCCAGATGAACTGAAAACTATATTACAGGTGTTGACACTTTACCGTAACGCATGTGCTCATGACGAACGTCTCTACAATTTAAAGTCAATGAATCGTAATATGCGGCCTAATAATATAAAAGCGTTGCCGATTCACGCTACGCTTGGGATTCCAAAGAATACAGGAAATAATTATATGGCGGGCGTAAATGATTTGTTTGCAATCGTGTTGATTTTCAAGACGATGCTATCTAAAGATGCTTTTGCTGCTTTTTATGATTCGTTGGATGCATTAATGCAAAAGTTGTCGACTAAACTGACGACTATTTCTATTTCACGAATTGAAGCCGATATGGGATTTGTTCCCAATTGGCGTGATGTAAAATAATGTATTTTGCCCACTGGCGCACTGTGTAACTCTTACATGGTACGCTGGTGGGCTTCTTTTTTTGCCTCATCCCACATGAACCACAGACAGCACCCCGGCATGCTCCGAAGTGCAGTTGTGGCTTATGCGGGCTTTTTTGTTATGTGGTCAACGAGTTACAAAATCATACTCCCAATCCGTATAAAATCGCTTTCAGTTCCTTTACCATTCGGGTGAGAATCTCCTGCTCAAGTGTGTTGCAGTCCAAAAGCAGACGGTGAATCTCGGAATCGGCAGTGGAAGCTGAGTGTGTCAGACTGTCTACGAGAAGGTCGTCTGCTGATACATTCAGAAAGTTTGCAATCTGAACGAGTGATTCCAAACTTGGCTTGCTCTTTCCAAGTTCTATGTTGCTAATGTGCTTGTTTCCTACTCCGCATCTGAAAGCAAGTTCTTCTTGTGATAAATTTTCCTTACTCCTAAAATCAGCGATACGCTGTCCAAGTGCAGTATAATCAATTGCCATGTGTGGTCCTCCTTATGAATCCCGCATAAGGCAGTACGATTATCCCGCATGAAAATGCACATAGCAACCGATTTGTAGCTAAGACCGCAAAGTATTTCACCCCCATCAGTAGTGTGGTCTTAGCACTTTTTTCCACCTGCTAGATGGAATATTTAAGTTCACTCCACCTGATAAGTGGAGGTCAAAACACCACACATACTCTATAATATAAATGTAGAAAAGACTGCACATGGAAAGGAACGATGATGACGAGCAAAGGAGAAAAAGGGATTCTTACATTATACAGTGATGTACAGGCAACTTCCGTTCGTTGGCTGTGGTACCCGTTCATAGCAGTTGGGAAGATCACATTGTTGCAAGGCGACCCCGGCGATGGTAAGTCCACAATGATGATGAATCTGATAGCAGAGTTATCCAAAGGCGGAAAGCTGCCGGATGGCAAAGCAGTCGGATTGTCGCAGAGGGTCATTTACCAGTGCTCAGAAGATGGTGTGTCAGATACCATCAAGCCCCGGCTGGAAAAGTGTGGGGCAGATTGCGGGAATGTGGCTTTTATAAACGAAGAAACATACAGCGGTCTGACACTGGATGATGAACGCATCCGGCAGGCTATTATAGAATTTCGGCCGCGGCTGGTAGTCATCGACCCGATACAAGCGTATCTCGGAAGTGATTCTGATCTTCAGATTGCAGGCAGAGCCAGAAAGCTGATGCAGCGTCTTGGTATGTGGGCATCCGTATATGACTGCGCCATTGTGCTGATCGGTCACCTCAACAAAAAAGAGGGGACAAAAGGTCTGTATCGGAGTCTTGGCAGTATTGATGTGGTGGCGGCCGCCCGGAGTGTCCTGCAGGTGGAGCGAGATCCAAAGAACACAGATGTCCGCATCGTCCGGCAGATAAAAAACAGTCTGGCTCCATCCGATGGAGAAATCAAATTTTCGATAACAGCGGAGCAGGGTTTCCAATGGCTGGAATGTGAAATAGTACAGGACCCGGAAGCGGAGCCGGAAACACCAGTTTTTGAATCAAAGTCTGAAAAAGCAGCCTACCTGATTAAGAAGTTGCTTTCAGAAGATGATATGAGATCCAGAGAAATCTATATGCGGTTGAGCGATGAAGGTATCAGCCGCAGGACAGCAGAAAACACAAAGAAAGAACTCGGCATCCGAAGTTATCGGAAGATGCGCCAGTGGTATTGGAGCATAAAGCCAGCAGAATGAGAGGAAGTACATGATAAGCAGTGGAACAGAAGCGGTAGACCGCAAGCAGAGAATCAGAGATCGATATAAAGGCGTGGACACCTCCGAACTGGAGGTCATTCCGGCAAAAGCAGTAGAGGGGCTTGGAGAAAGCACCTCTATTCGTCGTGTCGCTGCCTATGTACGTGTTTCCACTGACAATGATGAACAGACCTCCTCGTATGAGCTTCAGAAAAATTATTATACGGACTACATTAAGGCGCAGCCTGGCTGGGAGTTTGTTGGCATTTATGATGATGAAGGCATCAGCGGCACTTCGCTGGCGCATCGCAAAGGAATGCAACAGCTGATCGAGGACTGTAAGGCGGGAAAGATTGACTTGATCCTTACAAAGTCTATTGCTCGATTCGCCAGAAATATTGTTGACTGCCTTTCTGTCATTGAAACACTGAAAAATCTTGTTCCACCTGTTGGTGTAAAATTTGAAGCGGACAATATCTATACTCTGGACAGTAACGGACGCATGATCCTGACGATTCTGGCATCTGTGGCAGAGGAGGAATCCCATTCCAAATCTATCATTATGAACTGGTCGATTGATCGTCGATTCAGCCGTGGACTTTTCCTTACCCCGGCATTGCTTGGGTATGACCAGGATGAGGATGGCAACCTTGTGGTGAATGAGGATGAGGCTCAAACAGTAAAGGTCATTTATTATTTGTACTTGAATGGGTTTTCGCTGAAGGACATTGCAGAACTTTTGACAGACTACGAGCGGAAGACGAAGCTGGGGAACACGGAATGGAATCCGGGTACGATTGCCGGCATCATTGCAAATGAACGCCATTGTGGGGATGTGCTGGCGAGAAAGACTTTCACACCAAACTTCCTTACGCACAAGGCAAAGAAGAACAACAATGATCGAACGCAGTACCGTCAGCGGGACCATCACGAGGCGATTGTTTCCAGAGATGTTTTTAATGCTGCCAATCATCTGCGCGCATCCCGGACGTATAAAAAGAAAAATCATCCGTTGCCAGTTTTGAGTGTGGTAGATGATGGCATCCTTCGCGGATATGTGCCTTTTGATAAGGACTGGACAGGTTTCTCGGCAGAGGAATACCGGGAAGCATCCGAAAGCGTCATGCGGGAAAAACAGTCCAACACGGTAGAAGTAAGGAATCGTCTGAATCTTACTGGCTATGAAGTAGTCCGGGCACAGTATTTTGCAACCTTGCAGAATCCGGCGATGACGATTTCAAACGGAAGGCTGCGGTTTAATGCTGCCTGTCTGAAAAAGTTTGATGATGTGGAGTATGTAGAGCTTTTATTGAATTCGGTTGACAGATGTATTGCCATTCGGCCGTGCGAAAAGAGCAATCCGAATGCAATTCGCTGGGGCAGATTGAAAGAAGGACGCTGGTGTGCAAGTACGCTCGGGTGCCGAGGACTGGCAAAGGCTCTTTTTGACATCATGGAGTGGGACGAAGATTTGAAGTACCGATTCCGTGGTCAGCTTGTGGAGCAGGGAGGCGATAAGCTGATGCTCTTTGAACTCGATGAGCCGGAGATGATCAAGGTGGAGGAAATCGTTCTGCCACCTAAGAAGGAAGAAGCGGAAGGCGAAACAGTTAAAAAGACGATTTATATATTCCCACCGGAATGGGCGGGAACTTTTGGACAGCCGATCACGAGCATCGCACAGATTGGTATTTTGCAGCAGGAACATTATGCCGGGAATTGGGATGTTCTCCGGCCGGCATCTGAAATTAAGGAAATGAACATTTTTACCGCAGATGGTCTGAACACGCTGCTACATGAAGCGGAAGAAATAATGGAAGGATGGATTGACATAGATGGAGGAAAACAAAACGTTGATGCCGCCGAAGGAGCAGGCATTGGAGACTGAAAGAGATGCAAAGGCTGAAGAACTGGAGAGCACTTTTTCATATGATGGATATCAAGTGGTGCGAAAAGAACTGTTCGCTCACCTCCGGGACCCGGCAATTATTATTCGAAAAGACAGCATCACATTCAACACAGCCTGCATCAGTGGACTGGAAGATGTGGTTTATGTACACGTCATGTTCAACAGTGATTTGAAGCGCATTGTTGTACGCGGCTGTGATGAAAATGATAAGGACGCTTTGCGCTGGTGTATTGCGAAGCCGGACAAACGAAAGAGCAGAAAGATGTCCTGTAAGCCATTTTCAGAATTGATTTATAACGAGATGGGCTGGGATAGTGATTGCCGCTATAAGATACTGGGGTATCGAATCAACTTTGAAGGGGAGACCTTGTATGTTTTTGACCTTCTCGTGCCAGAAATCTTCCACGAAGGTCAGAAACGGAAGAAAGGGGAAAGTGCGCCACAATCAGAGGAAACAAAGCCTGTGAATACCAGAAAGGGATTTTACCCGGATGATATTGCGGGTACTTTTGGCGTGCCTGTAGAAGAGCACCTGAAAGAATCAGAGGTGACGCAAATAGATGGATATGTGTCGATGGGCATCCTGACGGGGAAGGCCCCCGGTACCAGTGCGGATTAGAAGGATGAAAAGAAACCAAGGGGGAAGTGCGCCCATTTTTAGGAGGAGGTGAGTAGTTTGCAGGAACAGAAAATGTGGCATGCCGGTATTCTCGGTATGACATTAAACGTGGATGAAGGCCGGATCACGATTTTTCGCAGTACTCTTGAAGCACTTGGCTGGCCATCACACTATCGTTTTTTATACAATCCTCAGATGAATCAGATCGCCGTGCAGGTATGCAGTGCGGCAGATGCAGGAGCTCATCGGGTGGGAAAGCTGAATGAGTTCAGCAGCTGTGAGATCAAGTGCGTGGCCTTCGTGCGAATGATTTATAAAAATGCAAAATGGGATAAGCGCAGGTCTTACCGCATGATTGGAAATCCGTTCCCGGAGCAGAGGCTGGTCAGCTTTCAAATTCAAGAAGCACTGCCGATTGAAAATGGAAGAGTGCTGGACGGAACGGTAAGCCCCACGTTTGCCCTGTGTCGGGCAGAAGGCTCTCCATCGCAAAACAATCCCACCCCGGAAGAAAAAGCCGACAGTGGGGCAATGTGAGGGGCGTGTGGCGAAGCAAAGGAAGAGGCTGGAGCCGAAAAATAGAATATCCGAAATAAAAGAAGCCCACTTGGTCACCATCCGGCTTGCTTAAAGCATAGCAGGCAGGAACGGAAACCAGGTGGGCTTTTTTCAATAATCAAATAAGTGAGCTTTTTGCACCGATATTTAGGTCATCAATTTTCGGATTGATGGCCTATTTTTTGCGCCTGAAAACATAGAAACACTATATGTAGTGGTTGATGATTATTTTATACCGACATTTTGTATTTCGCCGGAGAGATGCGTAGTAAAGGAAATTTCTATATCCAAACGGTGGATCAGAAGCCCCACGTTTGCCTTGCGTCGGGCAGATGGCTCTCCATCGCAAAACAATCCCACCCCGGAAGAAAAAGCCGACAGTGGGGCAATGTGAGGGGCGTGTGGCGAAGCAAAGGAAAAGGTCGGCGCTGAAAAATAGAATATCCGAAATTAAAGAAGCCCACTTGGTTACCATCCGGCTTGCTTAAAGCATAGCAGGCAGGAACGGAAACCAAGTGGGCTTTTTCAATAATCAAATAAGTGAGCTTTTTGCACCGATATTTAGGTTATCAATTTTCAGGTTGATGGCCTATTTTTTGCGTCTGAAAACATAGAAACACTATATGTAGTGGTAGATGAATATTTTATACCGATATATTGTATTTTGCTGAAGAGATGCGTAGTAAAGGAATCTCATCTAACCGAACGCAGGTAGTGAGATGTACATAGTGAAAACGCCGGAAAGGTCCATCTGGTAAGTCCCTCTGGGCTCTGGGAGGCGGCCGTTGTAGTCAGGTGCTCTTCCTTTGCACCAGCTTCCAGGGAAGCTTCTGGCCGGAGACCGGCTCGCCCCGGATGCGGCCGAGGATGGCCTGGGCACTCAGAGCGCCCAGCATACCTGGGTCGGGAGCCAGGCTGGTCATGCCCACAGGACCCAGACTGCTGTAGTGACTGTTGTCAAAGCTGATAATGGCAAAGTCCCGGGGAACCTTTACCCCCTGATTCAGAAGAATTTCCAGCAGCCGGGAAGCGATTTCGTCGTTGTAGCACACCACGGCGGTGCAGGTTTCCCGGAGCTTTCCTGCAAAAAATTCCAGCCAGGAGGTATCTCCCTGCTCAACCAGAGCCAGCCGCTGATTGGTATCATACCAGAAAACCGCTTCCTCCCGGGAAAGCAGATTCCGCTCCCGCAGAGCCTGCATCATGCCGGAGTAGCGCAGGGCGCCCTGCCGGTCGTCCAGCTTGAAAATACCGCCGATCCGGGTGTGACCCTTTTCCAGCAGATGCCGGGTGGCCAGATATCCGCCTGTCTCGTCATCGTCCCGCAGCACAGGCAGGCTCAACTCCGGATAGCAGCTGTAAATGAAGACAATGGGCATTCCGGTGGCCCGGAGCTTCTCATACAGATCCAGATTGGGATTGGGCAGAGCGGATTTGGTGCCCTCAATGATGAGACCCTGCACCGGATGCTCCAGCAGTTGGGTCAGGATCTTCCGTTCTTTTTCAAATTGATTGTCCGTGCCGTAGACCAGGGCGGAGAAGCCGTTTTCCAGCAAAGTCTGCTGACATTCCATCAGCAGGGCAGGGAAGATATAGGTATTGGCAAAGCTGATGACGATGGCCACGGTGTTATTGCCGGTCCACTCCGGCTCCTTCCGCTCCAGGATTACGGTTCCGCTGCCCTGGCGGCGGGCGATGAGCCCATCCCGGGTGAGAATTTCCAGAGCGCTGCGGACGGTCTGACGGCTGACGTGATAAATTTCCATCAGTTGCTGCTCGGTAGGCAGCCGATTTGTGGCGCGGTAATCCCCAGCGGCGATGGCGGAGCGCAGCGACGCGGCCAGCTGGGCGTATTTTGTGGGCATTTTTCCACCTTCTCAATGCGTGTTAACCACACTATAGCATAAACCCGGGAAAATGCCAAAACTTTTTTCACAGTTCGATACAATTGAAAAATGCAAAGAAGTTGTCCGGAGTATGTTCCGGATTTCTTAACAAAGTTGTATTAAATTCGGGAGATTCCCGCAAGAATAAGGAGAAAAAACACGAAAAACGGAGGCGGGGAATCGTTTCCAAACCCGGGGTGGAAAATGCAAAGCATTGAAAGAAAAGCTGGATAGCAGACAGTTTTTGTGAACAATGACGGAAGCGGCCTGCAAGACATGACAAGCGGAATGACAGTCGAAAATGATAAATATAGCAGGTGTTTTCCGGGAAAATCAGAATTTTTAACTATAAAATGATAAATTCTTAAAAATGAAAGGAGGAATTGTATTGCTAAATTTTAAATTTGTATTGTCCACCTATACGAAAAATCTCTTAGAAGCATACGAATTCTTGACAAGTCCCATTTGGGCAGTTATACTTGCACTATAAGCCGTGTGTAACAGCCGGCGAAAATTTTGTAAGGAGTACGAGACGAATGAAAAAGATTATCGCACTGGTTCTGGCCCTGATGATCATCATGTCCATGACCGCCTGCGGCGCAAAGCCCGCAGAGACTACCCCCGCAGCTCCCGCTGCTACCGAGGCCCCCGCTGCCGCTGCCGAGCCCGCCGGTGATGTCAAGACCTACAAGGTCGGCGTCGCCATCTATCAGTACAACGACAACTTCATGACCCTGTACCGCCAGGAGATCGAGAACTACTTCAAGACCCTGGAGACCGACACCGTCAAGTACGAAGTCACCATGGTCGACGGCAAGAACGACATGGGCGAGCAGACCAACCAGATCGACACCTTCATCACTCAGAAGATGGACGTCATCATCTGCAACCTGGTTCAGACCTCCTCTGCCGAAGTCATCATCGACAAGGTGGTTGCCGCCGGCATTCCTCTGGTTCTGATCAACCGTGAGCCTCTGGGCGACGACGGCGACGAGTCCTACCCCGGCATCATCAACAACCCCACCGTTTGCTACGTCGGTGCTGACGCTCGTCAGTCCGGTACCTACCAGGGCGAGATCGTTCTGGCTCTGCCCAACAAGGGCGACATCAACGGCGACGGCGTTGTTTCCTACGTCATGGTCGTCGGCGACCCCGAGAACCCCGATGCGCAGTACCGTACCGAGTACTCCATCAAGGCTCTGACCGATGCCGGCGTGCAGGTCAAGGAGCTGGTCAAGAACGTTGGTAACTGGGATCAGACCAAGGGCCAGGAGATCGTGGCTGCCGCTCTGACTCAGTACGGCGATGAGATCGAGGTTGTCTTCTGCAACAACGACGGCATGGCTCTGGGCGCTGCCGCTGCCATCGAAGCCGCTGGCCGTAAGGTCGGTGAGGACATCTACCTGCTGGGCGTTGACGCTCTGGACGAGTGCCAGGAGATGGTCCAGAAGGGCACCATGACCGGTACCGTTCTGAACGACCACATCGGCCAGTCCCACAAGGCTGTTGATGTCGCCATCCAGGCTCTGAACGGCGAACCCATCGACAACTACTACTGGGTTGACTACGTCAAGGTTGACGCTTCCTACTTCGGCTAATATCCCGTCTGAACTTCTGTGGGTGGGCTGCTTGCAGCCCACCCCTTTCAGAATGGGGTTTCGTTTGAGGGGATTATGAAAAAAGCTGCCGTTTATAGCCTGTCATTGCGAACCAGTGCGCACACTGGTGTGGCAATCCCCTGGTTGAACGGAACAGTCTTTCATATCCCCCTGAGACGAAACCATAAGTCTTGAATAAGGAAAAGAATAGGAGGTCTGCTCTATGAGTGAATACCGCTTGGAAATGCGCGGTGTTTGTAAGTCTTTCCCCGGTGTAAAGGCCCTGGATCACGCTCAGCTGTGCCTGCATCCCGGCAAAGTACATGCGCTCATGGGAGAAAACGGTGCCGGCAAATCTACGCTGATGAAGTGTATGTTCGGTATCTACAGCATGGACGAGGGAGAGATTTACTACGAGGGTCAGAAGGTCACCATCAAGGACCCTCTGGAAGCACTGAAAATGGGCATTGCCATGGTTCACCAGGAGCTTCAGCCCATCCCCGCCCGTACCATCGGCGAGAACATCTTCCTGGGCCGCTATCCCATGAAGAAGCTGCTGGGCTTTATCCCCGTGGTCGATCATGAAAAAATGTACGCCGACACCGCCAAGCTCCTGAAGAAGGTGCGGATGGACTTCGATCCCAAGCAGATGTTGGGCGAGCTCAGCGTTTCCCAGATGCAGTCTGTGGAAATTGCCAAGGCCGTCTCCGCCAACTGTAAGGTGCTGATTCTGGACGAGCCCACCTCCTCCCTGACGGCGAACGAAGTGGAGGCCCTGTTCCGGATCATTGAGGATCTGAAGGCCGACGGCGTTGCCATCGTTTATATCTCTCACAAGATGGATGAGATTCTGCGGATCTCCGACGAAGTCACCGTCATGCGTGACGGCCACTACATCGGCACCTGGGACAGCAAGGATCTGACCACCGACTTTATCATCTCCAAGATGGTGGGCCGGGAACTGACGAACCTGTACCCCGAGCGGCACAATGTGCCCGGCGAGGTGGTGTTCGAGGTGGAGGACTTCACCTCCATCAACCCCAGAAGCTTCCGTCACGTCAGCTTCAACGTCCGCAAGGGCGAGATCCTGGGCGTCGGCGGTCTGGTGGGTGCTCAGCGGACAGAGCTGATGGAAGGCCTGTTCGGCATCCGCTCCCATACCACCGGTATCATCCGGTTCCAGGGCAAGGAACTGAAAATTGATCGGCCCAAGGATGCGATCGACCAGGGCATCGCCATGCTGACCGAGGATCGGCGGGCAACGGGTATTCTGGGCGTGTTGAGCATCGCGGACAATATTTCCGTGGCATCCCTGAAGCAGTACCTGGATTACGGTATCATGATCAACGACAAGAAGGTCGAGGCCCTGGTTCAGGCAAACGTCAAGAAGATGAACATCAAGACTCCCTCCAGCAAGACTCAGATCCAGAGCCTGTCCGGCGGCAACCAGCAGAAGGTGCTGATCGGCCGTTGGCTGGCAAACGCCCCGGATGTGCTGATCCTGGACGAGCCCACCCGTGGTATCGACGTGGGTGCCAAGTACGAGATTTACTGCATCATCGAAGAGCTGGCCCGGGCAGGAAAGAGCATCATCATGATTTCCTCCGAAATGGCGGAGCTCATCGGTATGTCCGATCGGATCATGGTCATGTGCGACGGCAGAGTGACCGGCTTCGTGGACGGCAAGGATGCCACCCAGGAAAACATTATGGAACTGGCAACCCAGTTTGAGACAGTTTGAGCAAGGAGGAAATTTGAAATATGAAAACACAGATGAGTGTACCTCAGAAAATTTGGAAGGTCATCAAGGGCAACCCCATTGTCATTATGCTGGCCATCATCAGCCTGGCCGTGGGCTTTACCATCAATAACTTCTTCTCCCTGGATAACCTGAATAACCTGATGTGCAACACCACAGTTCGATTCCTCATCGCTTTGGGTGTTTCCGGCTGTCTGATCACCAAGGGCACCGACCTGTCCGCCGGCCGTCAGGCCGCTCTGGCCGCTACCCTGACCGGCGTCATGGTTCAGCGTGCCGATTATGCCAGCCGGATGTTCTCCTGGATGCCCGAGATGAACATGTGGGCAGTGCTGCTCATCGTTCTGGCGGTGGGCGCTATCATCGGTACCATCACCGGCCTGATCGTCGCCTACCTGAACGTGCCCCCCTTCATCGCGACCCTGGGCGTTCAGACCATCATCTACGGCATCAACCTGATCTACACCAACGCTCAGCCCATCGGCGGCTTCACCGACAGCTTCAAGTCCTTCTTCAACTGGAAGATGCTGCCCGTCGGCTCCTTCAAGGGCTTCAACGGCTATATCCTCTTTGCGCTGCTCTTCGGCCTGATTTTCTGGTTCATGTATAACAAGACCACCCACGGCAAGTACATCTACGCCATCGGCGGCAACGAGAACGCCGCTGAGGTCTCCGGTGTCAACGTGCGGGTGAGAAAGACCCTGATCTACATGACCGCAGGCCTGATGTACGCCTTCGCCGGTTTCCTGATGACCGGTAAGTCCGGCGGTGCCTCCGCCTCCATGGGCGTCAGCTACGAGCTGGAAGCCATCGCCGGCTGTACCATCGGCGGCGTGTCCACCACCGGTGGTATCGGTACCGTTGGCGGCATCCTGGTGGGCGTGCTGGTGTTCGAGCTGCTGAAGATCATCCTGCAGTTCGTGGGCGCCGATCCCAACTTCAACTACATTGTCCAGGGCCTGGTGGTCATCACCGCCGTTGCCATGGATATCCGTAAGTACGTCGCCAAGAAGTAATTCTATGGAAGAAAAAGACATCAAGGAAGAAACGGCAAAAGAAGAGCAGCTCAAGTCCCAGTGGCAGCTTCAGAAGGAGAACTGGTATGACCGGGTGCCCCTGAATCAGAAGCAGCTGGACATCATCATCGGCGTGTGCCTTGTGCTGCTGGCGCTGACCTTTGTGCTGATCTATCTGGACGCAAAGGACATTTTCCACCTGTTTGGAAGATAATCAAGCCCCGCGCTTTTCCATCGGAAGAGCGCGGGGTTTTCGTTGACGGCAGGATACCACCGTGGTACAATGACCGCGAAGGAGGCGATCCGATGCCGCAAACACAGACAAAATTCGGTCTGACCGGCAATCAGCTGAAGCTCATTGCTCTCGTGACCATGACTATTGACCATGTGGGGCTGCTGCTCCTGCCGCAGCTGGTGATTTTGCGGATCATCGGCAGGCTCTCCATGCCCCTGTATGCCTACATGATTGCCCAGGGCTGCCGATACACCCACGACCGGCGACGGTATTTCCTCCGGCTGGCAGGGCTGGCTCTGGCGTGCCAGGTCGTGTATTATCTGGCTGACCGCTCCTTGTATCAGTGCATTCTTGTGACCTTCTCCTTGTCGGTGCTGTGCATCAGCGCCATCGATAGGGCTCGGCGCGGAAGCGGCCTGGGATGGACGCTGGCGGCAGCTGCCGTGCTGCTGGGGGCGGGGGCGATCTGCGAACTGCTGCCTTGCTGGATTCCGGGCTTTGCGGTGGATTACGGCTTTTTTGGGGTGTTCCTGACGATACTCCTCTACTATGCCGGAAAAAAGGGCATTGTGCCCGGAATGCTGCTGCTGTGTCTGTCTCTGGGTGGGCTGCAATGGTGGTCCCTGGCCGCGGTGCCGCTGATGTTTTTGTACAACGGCCAGCGGGGGAACTGCTCATTGGGCTGGATGTTCTACCTCTATTACCCGTTGCACCTGGCGGTGCTCTATGGCATTGCAATGTTACCGCTATTGACCGGAAATGGCTGATGGTTTGAAGCAAGATGAAAAATGGGGATACCAACAATGCGATGAAGGCCTGCTGCGCTGATCTGATGGATTATGTGAGATAAGCGGCCAAGTTCAGCCGCCTTCCGGTTCCGATTCAGGTAACGACACTGCTCATAGAGACAGAGAATGTGAATGACCTTTTGCAGGCCGCATAGGTTTTCGGGTGGAAAACCGTGACGGCGGCTGCGGTGTACTGGAAACCGCGTGAATTATAGATATGCCCGTGGATGCCTTCCTGATGTTTGAGGAAGGCATCCTTTTTTGCGGCGTGACGTTGCTGCATCCGAAAGGGAGCGGGGGATTTCCGAAGGGAAAGACGCTGGATTTTTGGGCTCCTGGCAAGTTGCACAATTTTGACTTATGTTGTTTTGCTGTTTTGACATGTGAATTTTCGGGGTTCTTGGCTGTGACAATATTGACTTTAGTTGGAAATAATGTTAAGATTGCAACATAAAACAACATAGTAGCAACTATGTTGAAGAAAGGGAGCATAAAAATATGAGTTACATTGAAACGATTGTTGAAAATGCGAGAAAAGCCCAGGCGGAATTTGAGCTGTATGACCAGAAGCAGGTGGATGCCGTGGTCAAAGCCGTGGGCAAGGTCATCTATGACAACGCGGAAATGATTGCGAAGGAAGCCGTTGAGGAAAGCGGCTACGGTCGCGTGGACAGCAAGATTATCAAGCTGCAGCGCTGCACCCTGGGCGCCTGGCATTTCCTTCACGATAAGCCCTCTGTGGGTATGATCGCCTATGACACCGTGGAAAATTTGGCTACCTTTGCCAAGCCTCTGGGCGTAGTGGCGGCTCTGGTGCCCACCACCAACCCTGTGTCAACGGTGGCCAGCAACGGCATGAACATCCTAAAATGCCGCAATGCCATGATCGTTTCTCCCCACCCCCGTGCCAAGCGGGTGACCAAGCACGGCGTGGATCTGATCAATGAGGCCCTCAGAAAGCTGGGCGCGCCCGAAAACCTGATTCAGGTGGTGGAGGAGCCTACCCTTGCCTATACCCAGGAGCTCATGCAGCTGTCTGACGTAGTCGTAGCCACCGGCGGCGCCGCCATGGTCAAGTCTGCCTATTCCAGCGGCCGCCCCTCCTTCGGCGTTGGCCCCGGCAATGTGCAGGTGGTTGTGGATCCTGAATATCAGGACTTTGACAGAATCGTGGGCAACATCACCAACGCCCGGTCTTACGACAACGGTATGCCCTGCACCGGTGAGCAGGCCATTCATGTGCGGAAGGATCAGATGGAGGCGCTGCTGGAGGCCTTTGCCAAGGCCGGTGCCTATGTGCTGCCGGACGACAAGGCTCCTGAGCTGGCAAAGATTCTCTTCAAGGAAAACGGCATGACCGATCCTGCCCATGTGGGTATGCGTCCGTGCAAGCTGGCTGAGCTCATGGGTCTGACCATTCCCGAGAATACCTCCATTCTCCTGTTCCGGAGCCTGGGCATGACCCGGGAGAATCTGCTTCGTCGGGAGAAGCTGTGCCCTGTGGTTCAGGTGTTCCCCTTTGATACCTTTGAGGAGGGCATTGCCAACGCCAAGTGCAACCTGGAATGGGAGGGCAAGGGCCACTCTGCCGTCGTCTACACCGATGACACCAAGAAGGCTGAGTATGCCGGCCTGCATCTGCCGGTTTCCCGTGTCGTAGTGAACCAGCCCGGCGGAGCGGCCTCCGGCGGCAATTTCATCAACGGCCTGCATCCGACCATGTCCCTGGGCTGTGGCAGCTGGGGCAACAACTCCATCAGCGATAATTTGACCTATCAGCACCTGATGAACACCACCAAGCTGGCCTATTATCATCCTTCCTCTCTACCCTCCGACGAGGAAGTCTGGGCCGAGTAATTCGAATGTCCGGGAAACGCTTTCCGAAAGTGTTTCCCGGACAGAAGAGCCTGGCGTCCGGTGAGGCTTGTTCGGATCAACCGCAAGACAGCCGGTGCCGCCAGGCGATGCTTTTCGGAGAAAAAGTCGTTTTTCATCCGAAAACAGTCTAAGAAGAAAGGAACACCTTCGTTATGTCTCTGGAATATCTGAAGAATCAGGTTGCCATTGTGGGCGTGGGCTATACGCCCCAGGGCAAGGTTCCCGGCCGTACCGCCGCCAGCTTCCACATTGAGGCAATCCGCAACGCCATTCAGGATGCGGGGATTTCCAAAAATGACATCGGCGCTTTGATGCTGTACCGCCATTTTGACGCCATCGGCGGGGACTATGAAACCACCGCCTTTACCGTAGGAGAACAGCTGGGCGTCAGCCCCGCCCTCATCAGCCAGGAGCATCAGTGCACCCGGAGCTGGCTGTACTACTCCGTAGGTCTGCTGATGAGCCGTCTTGTAAAGTATGTGGTCATTTCCTACGCCGACAACGCCCGCAGCGCACACCGGAGCTTCGTCAAGGAGCTGTCCGGCGGCAAGGCTACAGACGAGCTGGCATCCTATGGCGATCTGAGCACCATGGCAAAGTATGCCATGTTGGCCCGCCGAGCCATGGAGAGCTACGGTACCGGCCCTGAGGTCTGGAAGGAAATCTCCATCGCCCAGCGCCGCTGGGCTCAGTTGAATCCCATAGCCGGCATGTACGGCAAGCCTTTGGACGCGGCAGGCTATTTCGCCGCCCCGGCGGTCATCGAGCCTTTCCGGCTTCTGGATGCTACCCCCGCTTCCGACGGAGGCCGTGCCATCGTTCTGACCCTGTCGGAAAATGCCCAGGGACGGAACCATCCTCCGGTTTATCTCCGGGGCATCGGCAGTGCCAACCGCCCCATTTCCGCCTACCGCATGAATGTGGAGGACGAAAACACCGCCGCCGCGGAGAGCAGCCGCATGGCCTTCCGGATGGCGGGAATCACCCACAAGGATGTGGACGCCTGCGAACTGTACGACTGCTTTACCTATACCGTGGAGGCAACCCTCCGGGATTATGGCTTCTTCCGCCGGGAGGAGGTTCGGGACTTCCTGACAGCGGAACGGCTGGGTCCCGGCGGCCTGTTCCCGGTGAACACCTCCGGCGGAATGCTCTCCGAGGGCTATTTTATGGGTCTGACACCGGTGGCGGAGGCGGTTATGCA
>OIYP01000204.1_pt1 | contig 42179 bp, 41 predicted proteins | sample 1588261 | NCBI WGS metagenome assembly OIYP01 (sample SAMN03283293) | human gut metagenome | biome: human-associated habitat; material: feces | host: Homo sapiens | place: Peru | collected 2012 | reverse complement strand
CTGTTTAAATAAAAAGTCCAAAAATCAATGATTTAGGGCTTGAAATTATAGGAAGGAGATGAATATTATGGGGAAAAAATCAGTTACTTCTCAGGTAAAAAGAACACTGGATATGATGCTTAAATTAGAGGCTAATTCAGCGTCATGTATGGTCGTTTATGAACCTAAAAAACCAGAGGGACTTACAAAGTTTAAAAGAAAAGGTAAATAGAATGAGTGAGAAAATAGCTGATTGGTTAATTGGACAAAAGGTTATTTCCTCAGATGAACGTGAACTGTATGCATATGCAGTTCACTGTTTATTTTCGCTTATTTATCCGATTGCATTTGCTTCTGTGGTAGGCATTATTTCGGGCATGATTATGGAATCAATTGTTATGATAATTCCATTTATGATGACAAGAAAATTTTCAGGTGGGTATCATGCAGATAGTTTTGGGAAATGCCTTATAATATCTAGTATAGTAATTGCAGGAGCGCTATTGATTGGAAAGAATATATATAATGGTGTTACATTGAATGCTCTTTATATAGTTGCGAGTATATTATTAATAATATTCAGTCCGATTGACTCGATTAATAAAAGACTTGATGATGACGATAAAATGTTCTGTAAAAAAATAACCATAGTCATAGTTTTGGTAATTTTTATTATAACAGAAATTTTATGGTGCATGGGATATAGGTACTACACAAGGTTTATTGTGGTTGGTGTAATACTTGCGGAGTTATTACAGTTAGTAACAATTTTTCGCAATATGGTAGAGATTGAAAGTTATAGAAAAAATTAAAATATAATATTTTTTATAGAAAAAATATTGTAAAAAACTGGTAGATAACACTGATAATAAGAAGTTATCTACTAGTTGTATGGATTAAAAAATTGTTATATTTTTTATTTACAAATGAAGGGTAGCGAATGAAACGAAGCAGAAAATCTAAAAACGTATTTGTACTACTTCCTATAATTTTAGGAGGACTAATTTTTATTTTATCTATATTAAATTCACAAAATAATAATATAATTGGTATCGTAGTAGGGACACTATTAATAATTATTCCATATATATATACTGTATCACCTATTGTCAAAGAAAGATATAAGGAAAGTAATAATATGCTAAATCGTTTATCTCAAAATACTTTTACAGATAGAAAACATGATTTACAATATTTAATAGAAATATTGAATACTCATAAAATAGTACAGCTATCCGGTAAAGACAGTCAATGTGGTAAAAGTTGGCTAGCATTAAAATTAGTTGATTATATAAACTACCCTAAGGATGAAGAATTTAAAGAATATAATTATCTGAAAAATCATTTAAGTAGTGCATATTATATTGATATGAATGAAGTTACTGATGCTGAATTGAATTTATTCTTTAAAGATAATATCGTTACTAATAAAACTTTAATTGTGGTTGACCATGTAAAAAAAATTGAACATATTTTTTCAAAACAGGAAATGTATGATTTTGTTCTATTATTTATTTCTGAGAGTAATATCAATACAAAAGCAAGCATTTACAATATTTCAGAATTTAAACGTGAGAATATACCTGATCTTCAAAAAAAAATAAACAAAAATTATGATAATATTGAAAGCTTGTGTAAACCTGAAATAGAAACATTGTACGATTTGACGTCTGGCAATATAGGAAAAATTCATTTTTTACTAGAACGTCAAGAATATGTACAATGGATTAAACAAATCACTTATAATTTGCAGACTCAATATGATAGGCAATTGAATGGCATACAATTACTTTTATTTAAGGGTCAATATATTCTGGCAAAAAAATCATTATTGGATTTTGAAATACAATATAAACTTGTACTTCAAAATAATAATGATATTTATTTTAAATATATTTTAATGAAATCTGATTGTGAGCATTTATTAAATAATTATCAGGATGCGCTTATTATTTTAATACCGCTGAAGCAATTAGATTTTAGAAAATATAACATTAATAATATAGTAGAAACTTTAGAGGCTCATTATTATAAACATTTATGGAAATGTGATATATCTTTAACTATTTTGCAAAAAATTCAGGCTTCTAATATACGTGGATTAACAGACTCATTGGGGATTTTAGTTGCCAAATATTTTGTGGATGATATGGTGGTGCCTGATACAGATTCTGACACATTAGATGTTTTTTATAAAACATTTGAAAAATGTAAAAAAAATTCACCAATAAACGATACTCAAAATGCCTATAAAATAATGAGAAATGAATCTATATATTTATATTATAAAAATAAATATAGAAAAAAGGAAATTCTAGAACCAATAAATTCTGTTATTAAAATATACAAAGATGAAAATAACAGGTTACTAGCTAATGCCTATTTTATTAGAGCAGAAATAAATAGATTATTTCAAAATTATAAAGAAGCACTTTTAGACTATAATAGATGTCTTGCCCAGACAGATGATAACAATATAAAAATACAAGTTAATATTATCAAATACTATATGGATAATATAAAAAATATAGATATTTTCAAATCGGACAATCATTTATCGAAAGAACAAATATACAATTTGTGTAAAAATAAGAATGCATATGGGACATTACTTATTCAACGGCTAAATTCTATTGAATTAGAAGATCCTTATAGAAAACAAATATTAAGTTGCTTTGATCACAGGATAATGACTATTCTATAATTATTTCATTATATGTAAAATACGGTATTTTTTTATCTATAAGTTTTTTTCTAATGGTTTTAATTTCATTTAAACTGCCTTTATGTTTTATTAAAAAAAGAAGCTTTGCAAGTTCGTCTATATCTTGTTCTTCCCAATTATATCTAGCTATTTGTTGAGTGCCAAGTCTTATTCCATCTTCACTGAATAATTTTTTGTGCTTTTGATTTAGCGAAATATTATAATCTAAGGCCTGATTATAGAAAAAATCAGTTTCTTTTTTTGTCATTAATAAAAAGATTTGATGTGTCATTGTATACACTTCATCATTGATTTTAGCAATATTAAAACCATATTTTTCCAATTTATTAGCTAGCATATTGGCAAGAGCTATGGTTGTGTGTTGATATTCCACACCATATTCGATTTGCTCAATTAAAGAAAGCAATAAGCATGCCATATGATTAGGTTGAATATCTCTAAGATAATTTGGAGTTATATTAGACTTTAATTGATCAATATATAAATCGTTGTTTGTCATAATTAATCCGCAAGCTACAGCAGGTAAAGTTTTATGCGTACCACCCAATAAAATAACATTTGGATAATCTAAAGGATTTGGTATACATTTACCACATATTAATCCTAATGTTTGAGTTGCATCATATATTATTCCCATATTTGATGGCAAATCAATTTTATTTAAATCTGGAACCGTTATTAAATCAGATTGGCATAAAATTATAAAGGAATAATTACCTGTTGCACACATTTTATTTAAACTAGTATAATCAATTTGATATTTATCAAAATTATATGGTATTGAATCATATTGTATATTTAAGGTGTCTAATATAACAGGCATAGAGGCATGTCCTCCCTGCTCTGGAGTAGACAGTAGAACTTTCTGCCCTGATTTCAAAAGTGACATGACACATACCGTAAAGCAATTGATACCACTCAAACTTTCAGCATTTGCATATTTAGAATGAAATAATCGATTACACGCTAAAGTTATAAGATCCTTTAACTCTTCAATTTTGTTGTTTTTAAAGAAATAGTATTTTCCCTCAAATTCTGAATTTAATGGCTGTTTTACAAATTCTGAAATATATGTCTCAGCAGCACATAATGGAATACAATTTTTATCGTTTTTTTTCATTTCATTATATAAATCTATATATTTTTCTAATAGTATATTCATATTATTCTCCTTGTATTATTTAATTTACTGAAATATTATATAAATACAACCAGAGGATAACTTCTTATTATCCTGTAATTATTGATTCAATAATTTGTAACAGAAATGATTAACAAGAAATCTCAAATAAAAATTGGGGGAATTTGGTATTCCTATAATCAGTTTGATATATTCATGTTTTTCCGAGGATGCTTAGATGCTAATATATCTTTTTGTTTTGACATAGTTACATGTGTATATATTTCGGTTACATTTATAGAACTGTGTCCAAGCATGGTTTGAATATAGCGTATGTCAACGTCTTCTTCGAGAAGCTGCGTGGCAAAAGTATGACGGAACATATGTGGTGTAATATGGTAGTCGATGTCAGCAATTCGACAATATTTATTGATCATATCTCTTACAGACTGATCAGACAGACGATTTCCAGTATTGTTTACAAAGAAATATCCGCAGGCACTTATCTGAGAATAGTATTCAGTATAATATTGGTTAAGGATGTTTAGTACATTAGAGTCACAGATGTGTATGAGACGTTCTTTAGATCCTTTTCCATGGATTAAAATTATATTGTTCTGCAAATCCATGTTCTGTAATAAAATAGAACAAAGCTCTGAAATTCTGATCCCTGTTGCAAAAAGTAATTCAAGTACGGCAATATCACGTAGTGTTTTTCGCTTTTGGCATGGACTTGTGGTTTTATGATATTTTGCGTATGCAGCATTAAATAGCACTTCTAATGTTTTAAGAGGTATTGTTTTAGGAAGAATGACCGGTTCACGGAATTTAATTTGAAGTTTGTTAAATGGATTTAGAATAATTATATCCTTGTATTCCAAATAGTGAAAAAAGGCTTTAATGGATGCAATTTTACGTTTTACACTTTTGGGTGAATATTGTTGATGCAGATTGGTAATATAAGACTCCAAAACAGAGGTTGTAATGTATTCTATTTCAGTTATTGATATTTGCTCTGAGAATTGTCGCAGGTCTATTTTATAGGCTTTTAAAGTTTTTGTATCCAGACGTTTTTGAGCTGTGCAGTATTCAATATAGTTTTTTATACGGGTTTCTAATGTGTTCATAATGGTAATACTCCTTCGTTTTATTTGACTTCAAAAATATATCGCATATTAATATGAAAGTATATAAATAATGAAAAAATATGGAATAAAGATACCAAAATCAAGGTTAATATGTCATTTGGTGTATAAACTATTGAAAAGATTGTTAAAAAAAGATAATTAAAATGATTATATACTGTCTATGTAATCTTATAAAAATCCGTTGCAACTATTATAATTGCAATGGATTTTTTTAATTTCGAAACAAGTTTTATTTAACCTGAACAAAAAGTACCAAAAATGTATATAAAATGTCGTTTGGTACAGAACACATTGAAATAATATACTTAGAGATGATAAAAAAATATTGTTAGAATTTATATTTTGCGGAGGAAAAATAAATGGATGCAATTAATTTATACGTATTATGTCAAGCAATTGATCTGGATAATTTTGGCGATTATAAGGATACTTTGACAAAGTCTGGTAATAGGTTAGCGGTAAAGAAAGAGGAAATAATAACTCTGAAATCTTTTCTGTCAGAATTGCTATCAATGAAAATACAAATGAGTTATTTGGATAATTTTATTTATGGATTTTCAATTCCACAGATATCAAAGGAATTTGATTTATTAAAAATTTATGAGAATGGACCAGTCATTAATATAGAGTTGAAAAGCAGAATGATTGATGAGAAGAAAATAGAATATCAATTAAAAAAGAATCAATATTACCTGTCTCATTTTAAAAAGAAAATTATCAGCTTTACATATGTGATGACAGAAACGGGATCAAAAGTATTTTCGTATGATGGAGTGTCATTAAAAGAAAGTAATATTTCAGAAATACTTTTTTCTATTTGTCAGGACGGAGAGTGCTATCACAAAGATATAGAAACACTATTTAGGGCTAAGGATTATTTGATTTCTCCAATAAATACACCAAATTTGTTTATTGATGGAAATTACTATTTAACAGATCAGCAAGAAAATATTAAAAATGAAATTTTAAAGAACATTGCAGATGGAAAAAGAACTATATGGGGGATTACGGGTGGAGCCGGTACTGGAAAGACACTATTACTTTATGATATAGCTAAGCAACTATCTAATGATAAGAAGGTATGCATTATTCATTCTGGAATGTTGGCTAAAGGGCATAAATTTATTGGAGAAAAAATAACTAACATCGATGTTATTTCAGCCAGAGATTGTAATTTGGAGAAGATATTAGAATATGATTGTATTTTAGTAGATGAATCGCAGAGATTATATGAAATTGATTTTAATAGTGTTATAACTGCATTTAAGGATTTTAATCGAATATGTGTTTTTGCATATGATTTTTATCAGGTTTTATCATGGAAAGAAGAAAAATTGAATATACCTGACAAACTAAGAAGTTTGGATTGTTTTTGCGAAAAACATATAACAGAGAAAATACGAACAAATAAGGAAATTGTTTCATTCATAAAACATGCTATATACCTAAAAAATAAACCAGATGATAATATAAAATATGATTGTATTGACATACTTTATGCTATAGATTATGAATGTGCAACCTCAATAATAGAACATTATGTTTATAACAAAGGGTATGAATTTATTGCATATACACCATCACGAGTAAGCTCTGTATTAGACTATTTTAAAGGCTATAAGAATACACATGAGGTTATAGGACAAGAATTTGATAATGTAATTTTCAATATGGATGATAATTTTCAGTATGCTGAAGATGGGCATTTACAAGGAAAAATGCATCCTAATCCAAATTACATTTTTTATAAATTATGGTTTCAAGGTGTATCGAGAGCAAGAGAAAAATTATGTATTCTTGTTATTGGAAATGAGGAATTATTTAAGAAATTACTTTCTGTAAAAAATCAATTTAAGTAGTATGAAACTACAGGACTTATCAAGTTAGATATAAAAAATATTAAATCTATATAGAACAAATCATTAATATACTTAAAGTTAACCAGAATTGGCTAAAAAATGTCGTTTGAAGTAAAACATATTGAAAAGTAAATAAAAATAAAGATAATTAAAATTGTCATGAACGTGGAACAACAATAATTATTGTTATGCAACTTGTAAATGTAATTTGAGCAATATAATTTGGAGGATTTTAATGATTAAAAATTTTAACAAAAAAGTAACAACTATCTTAGCAGCAGGAATCTTAGCAACATCATTTATAGGGGCTATGCCTGTACAAGCAGCAAATGTTAGCAATAAGGATATTAGAGAAGTTTATGTAAATGGAGCAAATAGTACATTTAAGGATGCAGCATGGAGTTATAAAGAAAATAGTACAAAGGTCTATTTACTTGTAACGTCTTCACCAAATATGTATACACAAGTTCAGGTACATGGAAGTCGAAGCACAGGAACATATTATAATGAAACTAAAGGAACTACGGCTACAGTCACAAGAACAGTTGAATCAAGTATTACAAACTATGTTTTTGAACATAGAGCAGCTGGCGCGAAGACTGTGGCATGTAAACTAAAACTACGTTCGAATTCGAATACGGCAGGTGAAGTGAGTGGGGTATGGAGTCCGGATAGCACAAAAAATTATACTGTTGTAAATAAATAATCTGCGCTCAAATGAGCCACCTGTCCGGTGACGCACAAGAATATTCAGTAAACTAGAAAGATAAGAATATAATAGGGAAGCATATCGCTTCCCTATATTAAAAATTGGAGAATCGGTATGAAAAAAAAATTATTATTGACAGTATTAGTTATGGCAACATTATTTACGGGCTGTAAAAATGAGTCCGAAAATAATAATGGTGTTGATAATGGAACTAAGGCTGATACTGAGATTGCAAAAACGGCAGAATATGGAGTAGAGCTGGATGATAAAGAAAAAATTCCGGCAGGTGATGAAATTGTATATTCAAGCTCCACATATGGAACAATGAAATATACAGTTACCGGATATAAAGAACTTAATAATATTAAAGACGCTAATCTGACTATTGATGACATAATCAATCCTTGCAATAATTTTGCAAATGTGTCTGATCTGGAAAAATATACAGATGTAAGTAATTATATTAGTGATGATGGTCAGATGGCGCAGGATTGCACTTTTGTATTACTTAATATGAAAGTGCAAAATGTTGATGCGGTGGGCTTGGAAAAGAAGAATGAATTTAATATTTCAAATGTATGCTTATATACTCCTGAGCCAATATCAAGATACTATGAGGCTTATTTTAGCGAAGGACATGATGATGGTGCAACAGCATATAACTATACTATAGAACAGGGAGAAACAAAAAATATTCAGATTGGATTTTTGGTATTGAATAAAGATGTTGACAGTCTTATTGGTGGGGTTGATATAGGAAATAATGAAATATTAAAATTTCAATTGAAATAACTGGTATTGAGATATGAATAAAATTATAAAAGTAGAAATAAAAAAGGCATTAAAAAATAAAATAACAATCACAGTTTTTGTATTTAGTGTTGTGCTTGTAATTTATCAGGTTGTAAATAATGCAAAGAGTTTTAATGAATTTTATATCTTGTTTAAGCATGGTAGTACAGAAGGAAATCCAATGTTCTCGTCTGAATCACTGTTTTGTAGATGGTTAGGCGCAGATGTGACTTCATTTGAAACCGCAGTATTTTTCTTTTTGATGCCACTTTTGGTAGCACTGCCATATGGATGGTCCCTTGTGTATGAGATGAAAAGTTCATATACAAAAAATCTCCTGATAAAGGTTAAACGCAGTGAGTATTTTATTTCAAAATATATTGCACAGTTTATTACAGGGGCAGTTGTAGTAATGATACCGTTGTGCTTTAGCATTGTTCTGACATCGATGTTTCTTCCGGCAATCCCGATGGAGTCCATATATCCATATGGAACAATGGGACAAAAATGTATGTGGTCTGATATTTATTATGAACATCCATATTTATATATGATAATGTATGTTTTTTTGGATGGAATTTTTGCAGGGTTAATCAGTTCAATGTGTACGGCGATTGCGATGTATTCAAAAAGTAAAGTAACTGTTGTCATTGCTCCGTTCATATTTATGCTGATAATTGATTATATAGATAAGACGTTTTTGCTGAATGGAGAATATTCACCTATTAAATTTTTGCAAGCGCTTCCGGTTGCTAATGACACATATGGAATTGCAGTATTTTTGGTAGGAATAGTGTTTTTTACAGTACCTATTGTGTGTTTACTTTATAAAGAGAGAAGATATGAAGTTTTGTAGACTTGTAAAATATGATTTAAAGAATGGGATATTACCAAAGATATATAAGTATTTAATAACATTCGTGATGGGGTTTATAATTATTTTTGCTTTCAGAATGATAATAAAAGATGTCAATCCAACAATCACAAATATGCTATTTTATTTATTTCAAGGGAAAGAACCATTTGAGAAAGATATTAGTGATGCATTTGTATTTCCGATAGTATGGCTTATTATATATATTTTGGGAGCGTATATAACATTGGAATATCCATTTGATAATATGACAGGACATGGATTATCCGTAATTGTAAGGATTAAAAATCGGTCATATTGGTGGGCTTCAAAGTGCATTTATACAACATGCAGCACACTGTTGTATTTTGTTATGTGGTACATGGGAGCCTTGATTGCGTCTGTTGTTTCAGGAGCAGAACTTTCATTTACATATTCGGATATTGTAAATATGGATTATATATCTATAGAAATAATAAAAGATTTATCACATATCGAGGTTGTCATTTTAACAATTATATTACCTGTATTAACGGGAATAGCATTCAATATGATTATGTTGTGTCTGCAATTATATATTGATAGGCTGTATTGTTTTTGGATAGTTACATTTTATATATTTGCAGCGACATATTTTAAAACACCGTTTCTGATAGGAAATTTTGCTATGCTAAAAAGAAGTGCTTTTTGCATAGAGGATGGATATTCGCTGACTACAGGTATATGTGTTGAATTATTGGTTATAGTGGTTTGCATCACAGTGGGACTTATACGTATTAGAAAATATGATATTTTGAATAAGGAAAATTAGATATGATTAAACTTGAAGATGTAAGTAAAAATATAAAAGACAGAATAGTTTTGGATCACATCAATTTCACTTTTGAAGATGGGAAAGTATATGGTCTGAAGGGAATAAATGGCTCAGGAAAGACCATGTTGATGAGACTTATAGCAGGGTTGATCTTTCCGTCTGATGGAAAGATATTTGTTTCCGAAAAAGAACTTGGCCGTGACATTTCTTTTCCGGAGAGTATAGGACTGTTGCTTGAAAATCCGGTTTTTTTGGATAGATACACGGGGTTGGAAAATCTGAAATTGTTGGCTGAATTGTCTGGAAGTGTGGATGTTGAGAAACTTAAGCATATATTGATAAAGGTTGGGCTTGATCCTGATGATAAAAGAAAGTATAGAAAGTATTCACTTGGTATGAAACAAAGGCTTGGTATTGCTGCTGCAATAATGGATGAACCATCAATATTATTGTTGGATGAGCCAATCAATGCACTTGATGAGGACGGAGTAGAGCTTTTTACAAAAATAATGAATGAAGAAAAAGAGCGTGGTACATTGGTTATTTTATCATGTCATGAAGAAATGCGTCTTCGGGAATATTCAGATGTTATAGTTTTTATGAAAGATGGAAAAATTGTAGATGTAGAAGGCGCAAAATAATGGAGGGGTTATGAAAGAGAAGAAATTACATAAAAGGCATATTATTGTAATAGTAGCAGCTATTGTAATTCTCATTGTATTGTGTTGTGTGTATATAGATCGTGTGAAAAAAGTGAATGGGCTTGTTTCTAAAACATATACTATTTCATATAAAATGGGAGAAACTGTTGAATTTGGGGATGATATATTGATTAATTATCCCATGACCGGATATTCAATCAGGGTAAATGAGGCTGATGTTATTAATTATGAGGATTTTTTAAAAAAATATAATGCAAATGATGAATTTACTTTTGTACCAGATAAAATCTACGAGGTAAATGTAACTTTAAGCAATAATGGGGCAAATGATGACATAGGAATTTCGCTTCATGAGTTCTATATACAAAAATTTGGCGCAGTGAACAGTTTAGATACCAATATGCTTTCAGTTGCAAATCCTAAATTGGGAGGTGCATCAGATATTGCCTTGGTAAAAAATTCAAGTATAGATATTAGTCTTACATTTGGATTATATGATTATCAATATGATAAAAAGACCTGGGAAGATATAGAGGACTATGGCATGAATTTGGTAGTCACTCTTTACCCGACCAAGAAAGTTGTTCCATTAAGTTGATAAGATATTTATGTAATTTTATAAAATCCGTTGCAATTTTAATATTGCAATGGATTTTTTTATGAAAAATTTTAAATTAACAATACGAGGGCAGATTGCTCCGGAGTATTTTACAACTATGACACATCACAGGTTTATAATCATCATAACAATTAAACATCAGCAATCAAAGGAGAAGAAAGAGTATGAAGAAGAAAAAAATTACAGCAATAATGGCAGTGATCATGATGGCAGTGGGGCTTTCAGCATGTTCACAATCAAATGCCGGGCTAGAGGGAAAATCCGGTATTGTAAAGGATGAGGATTCAAAGACAGAAAGTGACACCAGTGTAGTAGACCAGACTCCGGCTACATATGTGCAGGATGCGGAGTATGTTAACAAAGACGATATCGTGTCAGTTGATGATACAATTGAGATAAATGGAATTACTTATAAAATTGAAAAGTATGAGCATACCACAGAGTTTGGAAACAGAAATAAGGATACTGTTTTGGATTATTTGAAAGATTTATATGGTGAAGCTATTGATGATAATTATAATCTGAGTAATGGTAATAGTTATATTTTTATAACATTGACAATCGTTTATAAGGATGGAGATGATAAGCAGATTGAAGGTAATAGAAATGTGGGTGTTCTGTATGCCATCAAGGATGATATGGAGAGAATACAGGAAAACTCAGATTGTGTATATATAGACAACTATTGGCTTGGAGGAGATGAAAGTGATGTATATCATTATGTTTTAGGCAAGGGCGAGGGTATTACATCAGAGCTGGGATATATTATTCAAGATGAGGGAATGCCTGAAGATACTAAATGTATTTATTACTGTATAGAGGGCAAAGATTCAAAAACCAATGATACGGTGAAGAAATATTTTAAACTGGAGCTGTAGTTATGAATAGAATATTTAAACTCGAAATTAAACGTGCTTTTAGAAATAGATTGTTTGCTGCCACATTGTGTGTTGCGTTTGCAATATGTGTATGGCATTTTATGGAAAATGTGTGGATATGGAGGATGTATGTTTACTCCGACACGTATCCGTTGTCTGCATATGAGAAATGGATAGGTGCGGATAATGCAAGTGTGCAGCCATTGCTGCTTTATCTGATAATGCCCGCTTTGTGTGCCATACCGTATGGCAGAAGCTTTTATTTTGATGTTAAATCAGGGTATGCTGCCCAGATTATATCAAGAGGAAAGAAGAGTGATTATATAAGAGCAAAATATGGGGCTGCATTTGTAAGCGGTGCGCTTATTGGAATGATACCACTGGTGTTTGACTTTCTGCTTACTGCAATGGTATTTCCGATGGTAATACCACAGGTAGGAACAGGCACATTCCCGGTAGCGGCAATGGATATCATGTCAGGGGTATTTTATACACATCCACTTGTATACAATCTGATTTTTGTGCTGATTGATGGCTGCTTCTGGGGACTTTTAAACTGTGCGGTGTTGTGGGCTGTTAATTTTGTAAGAAACCGGTTCTGGATATTGCTGACACCGTTTATCATATACATATTTGTGTTCTGCATGGTTCATTTTGTAAACAGGGTGAGTTTATCACCGGTAATGTTTCTTAGACCAAGTGCACCGTTTAGAAATGATATCCGGGTTGTAATCTGTGCATTTATTATCCTTATAGTGGTAAATGTTATATTTTACATACATGCGGTAAAGAAAGAGCTTGTTGCTTATGAATAGGAGAATTTTTGCAAATCTGATCTTATATGATATCAGAAAAGGATTTAGGGAAAACAAGATAAAATGGATAGTCGGAGTATTCATATTTGTATTTTTTTCATTTATCACCGTCAGTGATTTTAGTGTAAATTCACCGGAGCTTGGATTTTTGGCATACTTTACAAATATACTTCAGGGTATGCCGCCATACATAAAGACAGATGACAGCGTATTTACCATTCCGGTGTCGTGGTTTTTGTTTTATGCGTTTTTATTTTTTATGGTAGGATTTTATCCATTGTCAGATCTGTATGGTGCAGGCAAAAAGACACTGATATTGTCAGGCAGCAGGTTTAAGTGGTTATGGAGTAAGTACATATGGACGGTCATAAATGTGATTATGTATTATGCTGCAATGATACTGGTTCTTGCGGCTGTGACATGTGCAATCGGGAAGTGGAGCACAAAGCCTGATGATATGCTCATGGAAATGGGAATAGATATGCAGCAGTTTTCGACCGGAAATGAAGTGCTTGTATGGCTGATACTGCCAATGTTATGCGCCTGTACAATTGCGGTGGTGCAGCTTACTATCAGTATTTTTGCCGGTGCGATCGCTGGATATATTGTTTCAATAGTTTATCTTGTGGTGTCTGTCTACTGGGTGAGTCCGTTTCTTATGGGCAATTATCTTATGATCATCAGAAACAACAGGCTCTGTGCGGGCGGAATGGATGCGGCTGCCGGAATAATAAGCTGCATTATTGTGATGGTGGTTTCTATTGTGTCCGGAAGTGTGTATTTTAACAGAAAGAATATTTTGTGAGGTATTTTATGAAGATAGAGATAGAACATGTTTCTAAAAAGATAAAGGATGCTCTGGTACTCGATGATGTATGCATGACACTGGAAAGTGGTAATATATATGGATTTCAGGGCGTAAACGGCTCCGGCAAGACAATGCTTATGAGAGCGGTAAGCGGACTTATGTATCCTACAAGCGGTACCATCAGTATCGACGGCAAGGTGCTTGGAAAAAATATGGCTTTTCCGGAAAAGATAGGAATGCTTATTGAGAATCCTGCCTTTATAGATAGTTATACAGGCTATGACAATCTAAAAATGCTTGCATCAATAAATAAAGGTGAAGTTGATATAAGCAGGGCACTTGAAACGGTTGGACTGAACCCACACGATAAGAGAAAGTATAGAAAATATTCTCTTGGAATGAAGCAGAGACTGGGTATTGCCTGTGCTATTATGGAGGAACCAAAGCTTCTTTTGCTGGATGAACCTTTTAACGCCCTGGACAAGGCGGGGCAGGAAAAACTGTCGGAAATCATAAGGGATATGCGTGATAAAGGAAGTCTTATACTGCTTAGCTCTCACGATAAGGATGAGCTTGAAAATCTATCCGATGTAATCTATCTGGTGGACAGCGGAAGGTTTAAATTGAAGTAACGAGGAGAATTTATTATGAAGCAAAGGAAATCAAAACAAGTAAGACTTTTATCGGGAATGCTCATAGGAATTGTGATGATTGCTGTTTTGGCAAGGATTGTTTATCTGAATCATTGCTATCCATCCCCAAAGATCATCACATATACAGAAAATGACACTATTAAGCTTGGAAATTATGAGATAAAGCAGACCGGATGGGAGTGGGGCGATGGCAGCCTCCTAAAAGAAAAATGTTCTGATTATGTATATCATCAGATGGATGATGGTTCAGAGTATCCTTTCGACAGTGTGCGTGTGGGATTTATAACGTTGTCAGTTACCAAGGTAAAGGACGATACAACATCACTTGATCTTACAAGCCTTGCATTTGAAATGGGAACCAATGGTAATCAGTATGACATGGAGCTGTTTTTTAAATTAAATCCTACTTTGGAAGCTTTGGAGATAAAGCTTAATGCCGGTGAGGAGGAGTCCTTTGTGATACCGTATGCAATGAATGAGGGTCAGGTTTCAAAGAAAGACTGGAGCAGGGTAGATAAGATGAAGCTGTATATGGTGCTGCAGTATTATCCGCAGAAGATAAGGTTGTGCTGTAACTAATTAATAAAAAGTTTATAATTTTTATTAGCACTCGCTATTGACGAGTGCTAATAATAGTGCTATAACATACTTGTAAACAAAAGAAAGCAAATTTCCGAAAGGAAAGTTACAGGTATATAAGGAGGTATGACCTATGTTATTAACAACTACAAACAACAACTTATTTGATACATTTTTCAGTAATCCATGGTTCAATGATCCTTGGTTTGATGACAGGGACGTAGAGAAGGCACAGAAGAAATTATACGGACACAACGGAAAGAGAATGATGCTCACAGATATCAAGGAAAGCGATAAAGGCTATGAGCTTGAGATGGATCTTCCGGGATTCAAAAAGGATGAGATTAAGGCTTCTTTAGAGAATGGTTATCTTACCATTACAGCAGAGAAAGGCTTAGAGAAAGATCAGAAAGAGGAAGATGGCAAGAAGTATATCTGCAGAGAGCGCTACTCAGGAAGCTGCCAGAGAACCTTCTATGTGGGTGACGAGATTGAGCAGGATGACATAAAGGCATCCTTCAAGCATGGAATCCTTCGCCTGGATATTCCAAAGAAGCAGCCTAAACCACAGGTTGAGGAAAAGAAATGTATCTCCATCGAGGGATAATCAGATATTGCAAATGATAAGCGGGCTGCCTGTGCAGTCCGCTTATACTATATGGTGTAATTTATAATGTTTAATTATGATGATAAATTGTTACGGGTAAATAGAAAGGCAGGTGAGTATAATGGCAGCAAAGAGAGATTATTATGAGACTCTCGGAGTGAACAAGAGTGCGGATAAAGAGGCAATAAAGAGGGCTTATCGTAAGCTGGCAAAGAAGTATCATCCTGATACCAATGCAGGAGATGCGCATGCTGAGGAGATGTTCAAGGATGTCACGGAGGCATACAATGTATTAAGTGATGAGAAAAAGCGTAAGCTCTATGACGAGTTTGGCTTTGCAGGACTGCAGGAGGGCTTTTCCGAGGAGGCTGCAAGACAGGCAGCACAGGGCGGCTTCGGCGGATTTGGAGGCTTCGGCGGCAATGGCTCTTTCAGTGGCTCATACAGCTCAAATGGCGGACCGTTTACACGTCAGGAATTTCATTATGAGAACGGCTCCGGGGATATGGATGATATTTTCTCAATGTTCGGAGATATGTTTTCACATGGCGGCAGTAATCACAGTGGCTGGAGTACAAGTGGTAACAGTGGATTTACCGGAAATAGCGGTAGCTGGAGTAATTTCTCAGGTGGCAGAAGTTCAGCCGGCCGCAAGGGTTCTGATGTTATGGCTGACCTTACGATTTCTTTTGACGAGGCTGTTTTCGGATGCGAGAAATCCATTTCATTACAGGATCCGTCCACAGGCAAGGTTTCCAATCTGTCCATCCATATTCCGGCAGGAATCGAGTCCGGCAAGACAGTCAGACTTAAAGGACAGGGAAATCCGGGCAGAAACGGTGGTGCAGCCGGAGATGTGCTTCTCAACGTAAATGTGACACCGAGCAGTGAGTTTGAGCGGAAGGGACAGAATGTATACAGTACAATCCGTGTTCCGTTTACGACAGCGGCTCTCGGTGGTAAGGCGAGGGTGCATACTCTTTATGGAGATGTGGAGTGCAGCATCAAGGCAGGTACACAGGGCGGCAGCAAGATACGTCTCAAGGGCAAGGGTATTTCAAGCATGAAGAATCCTTCAGTAAAGGGAGACCAGTATGTGACGGTTGAGATTTCGGTTCCACGCAGGCTTACACCAAGGGCTAAGGAAGCGCTTGAGGAATACAGGGCTGTGAGCTGATGAATTTTATGTGCTTTATATATGGAAAACAAATTTGGAATCCGCTATACTATAGGTATTATAGTACAGCGGATTTTTTGCTTGATGAGATATAAGAAAGGACACAACATGAGCAATTATATAATGGATCTTAGAAAGGTGGTCGGACATGCCCCTTTACTGCAGGCAGGAGCGAGCATTATCGTTGAAAATGAAAACGGACAGGTGCTTCTCGAAAAGCGCACAGACAATCACCAGTGGGGCTACGCAGGCGGTTCTATAGAGCTTGGAGAGACTGTCGAGGAGGCTGCAAAAAGAGAACTCTTTGAGGAGATGGGACTTGTTGCAGACGAGATGGAGCTGTTTTATATTAATTCAGGAGAGGAGACTCACTACATCTATCCTAACGGCGATGAAGTCTATAATGTGGAAATCATATACATATGCCGCAAATATCACGGCACCATAAAGCGCCAGGAGGAGGAAGTCGAGGAGCTTAAGTTTTTCGATGTGGATGATATTCCGGAGGATATTTCTGATCCGATCAGACCGGTATTTCGTGAATATATAAAGATGAGGAAAAGAGAGTAGCGATACTCTCTTTTCCTCATATGACATGCGAAATATCGAAGCTTACATGGCGATAGGAGAAATATTATCCTCATATTCGAAGCTATGCTCATAGATATATTCTGGAGCACAATCTATTTCATCATTCATCCATGTAATGACGCCATGCATAATTTTAAAATTTGAAAATATAGCATCGTCTTCAAGTGGTTTAAATGCACTACCTGTTAAAACGGATGCATCAAACACTCTTTTTTCACCGCCTGAAAATGTCACAATCATCATTAAATGATCTGTAACTTTTGCATCTGTTATAGAAATTTTATTTGATTTTTCACTTGCGTAAGCTATACCATTGACTTCAAACATTGTAATTCTCCTTATAATGGATTAATCTTATCGAAGTGTTCTCCTCGTACGGCATTATTCCAGGCTTTGTATACTTCCTCTTCATGAATCGCCAACCAGCCGATTATTATTTTTAATTGTTTTGCTGGAATTGAGCCTGCGAGAAGGTCTCCGTCAACTGCCACAACTGCTTCGTAGTCACCATAAAATGCATGAATATGTGGCTTGTGATGCTGTTGTGTATCATTAAAATACATTTTAATAATAATACCATAAAATCTGCTTAATTCTGGCATAAATCCCCCTTTTATAAATACATTTTGATAATTCAATCATATCAAAATTTTATAAAAATTACAATTAGAAATAAACTTTAACGCTTTAAATGAAAAAAGTGCTTGCGCATGTCTTATAAAAGAGTTATCATAATACAAAACGAAACACTTAGGAGGATTTACAATGGAAAAGCGTATTTCAGGTCACACAGGCTTATTAGCACTCATAGGATCACCGGTCGGTCATTCAGGTTCACCGGCTATGTACAACTACAGTTTTGAAAAACTCGGTCTGGACTATGCATACGTTGCATTTGATATAAAAGAAGACAAGGTTAAGGATGCTATTGCGGCAATGAAGACCTTCAACATGCGTGGATGTAATGTGACCATGCCTGATAAGGTAGAGGCTGCAAAGTACATGGACGAGCTTTCACCGGCAGCCCAGATTATCGGAGCCATAAACACTATCGTAAATGACAACGGTAAGCTTACAGGACACATCACAGACGGTGAGGGATTCGTACACAACTTAAAGGATCACGGAATCGACATCAAAGGAAAGAAAATCACAGTAGCCGGAGGAGGCGGAGCTGCTACAGCTATCCAGGTGCAGTGCGCATTGGACGGAGCTCGTGAGATTACTATTTTCAACAAAAATGATGCTTTCTTCGAGCGTACACTACAGACTGCTGAGAAAATCAAAAAAGCAGTTCCTGACTGTGTTGTAAATGTATACGATATTGATGATACAGCCAAGATGACAGAGGAAATCCAGTCAAGCGATATCTTTGCAAATGCAACAATCGTTGGCATGAAGCCTCTGGATGATCAGAGCGTGGTAAAAGATCTTTCAGCTTTCAGACCGGGGCTTGTAGTTGCAGATGCAGTTTACAATCCGGAGGAGACAAAGCTTCTTCGCGAAGCAAAAGAGGCAGGCTGCACATGCGTAGGCGGAAAGGGAATGCTCTTATGGCAGGGTGTTGCCGCATTCAAGCTTTACACAGGACAGGATATGCCGGTTGATGATGTGAAGAAACTGTTCTTCAGCTAGATTTAAGTTCCTGATTATAATATCATTATATAGCTTTCAGTTAAAAAGAAAATAAAACAACAGCTCGCGGGAAACCGCGAGCTGTTGTTTTTTAGGAGTTTTTATAGGTTTATTATTTTAAAGGAGAATTTTGCAACTATTCCCGTAATCAGAAATAGTTACGAAGTTTTATAAATAATCGTGACGGGCAAGCACGTTTAAGATATTTCTACCTTCCTCTGTACCCTCAATGATTCTGCGAGCACGCTTGCTGTCTCCGATATTTACGATTTCAACATTGGTATCACTGAAAGCCTCATCAATCTCTGAAAGAACAGGTGTGTTGGCTCTCATACCAAGGCAGATGAATCCGTAATCAAATGGGATTTCCTCAATCTCACCCTCTGGATTCTTTACGATGAAACGGTCATTCTTAACCTCCTGCAGAGCAGTGTTGGTCATCTGCTTTACACCGTATTTTGCCATTTTTGCGTTTGTGTCACACTTTGTGACAGGGTCAAGTCCGTTTCCAATCATTGGAAGCATCTCAACCATTGTTACCTCTGCACCTCTTTCTGTGAAGAATTCCATCACGTCAAGACCTACGGCACCACCGCCGATGATGGCGATTTTCTGTTCTTTCATATCCTCAGGATACTCATTGATGCGCTCAATCATTTTAAGGACTGTTGCAACATTTGTGCCATCCTTGTCAACGAGATCGTGAAGACCTGTGATAGGTGGGAGAGTAGGTACAGAGCCTGTTGCGTTTACTATGATATCAGGGTTTAAGGCCTTTACCATATCAACTGTTGCTGCTGTATTTTTGAAAACAAACAGGTTGTGAAGCTTGCTTGCACGGTGAATCATGTAGTTAGGGAAGTCCGCAAGACGCTTCTTGTCAGGAATCTTGGAGATAACTGATGCAAGTCCGCCAAGCTCAGCCTTCTTCTCAATGAGGAAGGTTGTACATCCAACCTCTGCTGCTGTGCAGGCTGCCTCAAGACCGGCAGTACCACCACCGATTACAACCACGTTGCAAGGCTTATTTACCTTTGTCTTCATGTAATCCTCACCGCTGTTTACGGCAGGGTTTACTGTACAGCGGATTGGCTGGTTGAGACCGATTCTGTGTCCGGCGCATCCGATGTTACATGAGATACATTTTCTGATATCACACACATTTCCGAACTCTACCTTATTAACCCACTCAGGGTCAGCGATAAGTCCACGGCCCATACCGATGAAATCAGCATCGCCTCCTGCAAGGATATCCTCGGCTACCTGTGGGTCACGGATATTTCCTACTGTGATACATGGCTTGTTGTATTTCTCTTTTACAGCCTTTGCCATGAATGAGCGCCATCCGTCAGGTAAGTAGTTTGCATCAATCTGGTACTGGATAGATCCGTTGAGACCACATGATACGTCGAATACATCTACTTCCTTCTCAAAATACTTTAAGTACTCAAGTGTATCCTCAAGTGTGTTTCCACCCTCCATGAGCTCGTCTGCACTGATACGGACGAAGATAGGGAAGAAAGGTCCAACCTGCTTACGAACCTCCTCGATAACCAGCTTTGCAAATCTTGCACGGTTCTCAGCAGAGCCGCCGAACTCGTCAGTTCTCTTGTTTGTGATAGGTGAAAGGAACTGACTGATAAGGTAAGAGTGTCCTGCGTGGATTTCAACAGCGTCGAAGCCGCAGATCTGGGCACGCTTGGCTGCCTCACCATATTTCTTTACGATATGCATGATTTCATCCTTCTCGAGAGGTCTTGGGATTTCCCCGCCTGCCTTTGAAGGTACGTCTGATGCTGATACAGGCTGCATTCCGATACGTGAGCTCATTGCAGAAGCACCGGCGTGATTTAACTGTATCGCGATACATGCACCGTGCTTGTGAACGCTCTCGCAGAGTTTGAAAAGTCTTGGGATGTAGTTGTCTAAATCAATACGAAGCTGTGTTGTTCCGTTTGAACCCTGTGGAGAGTCAACGCTTGCATTCTCAACGATGATGAGACCTGTGCCGCCCTTTGCTCTCTGCTCATAGTAGTTGATGTGGAGAAAGCTCATTTCTCCGTTCTGCTCACCGTAGTTAGTTCCCATTGGAGTCATGACGATACGGTTCTTTACTGTCATTCTGCGTACTGTAATTGGCTCAAAAATATGTGGATATTTGTTTTTCATAGTATTTTTCTCCTTAATCTGCTAACCGGGTGGGCACACGGTAGTGTAAATTGCTCTCATTACATTATAGTTTTATTTCATTAAATTGATTGTCAATATTTGTTATCAAAGGCTGTGATATACAAAGTATGTGATTTTTTTAACAATCAAAAAGTGCAGTGCACTCTTGTTACATTCAAGGTACAGCAAAAATGTATAAATGTCCAATGCATCTTTTATACGAAATCTATAGTTTTTGTCTATCAAATGGTGTATATTATTGTTAGACTTTGTTATGGACACTTGCCATGCGCTGCACGCCGGTGGTATATGCTCGATTTATGACGTGTCGTGTGGGAGTTATATGCCGCATCAAGCAAAAGTGGCGCGGAAAATACTCGTTCAAGCAACACAGCCTTTAGTATACCAATAAAGTAAAAAGCGCGTTTGATTTTTCGCGCCTAATAAACTCTGTTTGAGGCGGCATTTACTCCCACTAGACTAAGGAATTATGAGAGCAGATACCACCGGTGTGCAGCGCATGGCAAGCGTCCATCCGACAAATTAAAATAGGGGGTGTACTATGAATCTGAGTCAATTGCAGTACTTCAAGGTACTGGCGCAGGAAGAACATTATACGAGGGCGGCACAGATGCTGTCGATTACGCAGCCGTCTTTAAGCCATGCAATCTCACAGCTTGAGCAGGAGCTTGGCACGCGTTTGTTTGAAAAAAAGGGAAGAAATGTCGTGATGACAAGATATGGGAAGATGTTTCTGCCGTATGTTGAGGAATCATTAAAGGTGCTTAATGAGGGTGTGCAGCGCATTCAGGAGCTAAATGGCAGCAGGCATGGAATCATACATCTGGCATATATATATACGATGGGAAGTGAGTTCGCGCCAAAGCTGGTGCGTAAATTTCTCAATGCATACCCGGATTATGATATAGAATTTCATTTTACGGTTGGAACAACCGGTGAGATTATAGATGGACTAAAGGATGACAAATATGACATAGTTTTTTCTTCTTATAAAGATGGGGAACAGGATATAGATTTTAAGAAGATTGCGAATCAGAAGCTTGTGCTTGCAGTGCCCATGGACCATCCGCTTTCTATAAAGGACAGTGTGGATTTGCGCGACACAATAGAGTATCCGCAGATTTATTTTGAGAAGGGCAGCGGTCTGCGTCCGGTCATTGACCAGATGTTTGAGGAGATAGGACAGTTTCCGAAGGTAGCCTTCGAGATGGAGGAGGATTCGAGTATGGCGGGTCTCGTGGCGCAGGGCTTTGGAATAGCTGTGATGCCTGATATTCCAATACTTCGGTCACTTTCTGTAAAGACGCTTGATATATACAATCCTCCTTATGAGAGAGCGGTGTATCTGGCAACGCTTAAGCAGAGATATTTATCACCGGTTGCGAAGGCATTTATCAGGTTTGTGCTCGAGGAGACTGCCTAGCTGCAACTTTCCCGCACAAACTCTATGAAGCGCTTGATAGCCGGAAGCTGGTATTTGCCTGTCATGTAGCCCATGTATACAGTGTGTGAGAAGGACTCATGCGATACGAGGTGGCGTATGCAGATGTCATCGCGGTGAATTGCATCGACATCTGCGACAAGCGCAATGCCAAAGCCCTGTGCCACGAGGGAGGCGATGCCGTTCTCATCAGGGGACTCACATATGAAGTTTGGCGATACATCATGCTTCTTGAAAAAGCTTCTGGTGTACTTGCCAAGGCCTGAGTGTCTGGCATAGCCGAGCACAGGATAGTCAGCGAAATCAGTGGCTTCCATGGTATCCTTAAGTGTCAGTGGGTGGCCGGGAGGCAGTATGGCAACTATTTCCTGCTTTATAATAGGAACAAAATCAATACCATTTTCATCAGGCGAGTATGAACCGAAAATTATGTCATACCTGCCTTTTTTTAATCCATCAATATTCACAGAGGTGATGTCCTGAAAGAAATTGAAGGTGATATTTTTATTTTCCTTTTCGGAGAGGAAAGAGCGCACGATAGTTGGGATAAACACCTTTGCAAGAGGTGATACATAGGCGATATCGATGTGTCCGCCGTCGGTTGCAATCTGGTGCATTTTGTTCTCGGCTCTCTTTATATCGTCCAGAATAGTGGACACGTGTTCTAAAAAAATTTCCCCGGCCTTGGTCAGAATTACATTCCGGCCTCTCTTTTCAAATAAGGTTACGCCAAGCTCGTCCTCTAAAGCTGCTATCGAACGGCTGAGGCTTGGCTCTGTTATATTCATTTTTTCGGCAGCCTGATTGAAGTGCTCCAGAACTGCCGCTTGGTAAAAATAGCTTAATTGATTGAACGTCATGCATAAATCTCCTTAAAATAATAGATACAGTCTATGGATTACAAATATTATGGCCTATATTTGTGCATATTATAACATGATTAGTACAGTAAAGCTATTAAAAAATAACAAAATAAGCATTGGAAGTACCGAAAATAATGCGTTATAATATCAGTATCAAAGGTTGTTAAGTTTTTAACGAAGTGGGCATCGTTGAAAACATAGCTAAGTAAAATACGAATAATCAATATTATCACATTTAAAAATGAAGGAGATTTAATCATGGCAGAGAGAATCACAGGACACACAGAACTCATCGGACTTATGGCTTACCCAATCAGACATTCAAGCTCACCGGCAATGCACAATGAGGCATTTGCATATCTTGGACTTGACTACGCATATCTGGCATTTGAGGTTGACAATAACACTCTTGAGGATGCGGTTAAGGGAATCAGAGCATTAAAGCTTGTAGGCTCTAATGTATCAATGCCAAACAAGACAGTTGTAGGACAGTACTTAGACAAGCTTTCACCGGCATCAGAGCTTTGCGGAGCTGTAAATACAATAGTAAACGAGAACGGAGTACTTACAGGACACATCACAGACGGTATCGGCTTCATGCAGGCGCTCAAGGATAACGATATCGATGTTATCGGAAAGAAGATGACAATCGCAGGAGCTGGCGGAGCTGCTACAGCTATCGAGATTCAGGCAGCACTTGACGGTGTAAAGGAAATCTCTATCTTCAACATCCATGACAAGTTCTGGGCAAACGCTGAGGAGACAGTTAGAAAGATCAACGAGAAGACAGACTGCAAGGCTACTCTTTACGACCTTGATGACAAGGAGAAGCTTAGAGAAGAGATGGCTGATTCCTACATCTTCGTAAACGGAACAGGTGTTGGTATGAAGCCGCTCGAGGGAATGTCTGTAGTACCTGACAAATCATTCTTCCGTCCTGAGCTTATCGTAATCGACGTACCTTACTCTCCACTTGAGACAAAGATGCGTTCTATGGCAAAAGAAGTGGGCTGCAAGACAATGAACGGTCTTGGAATGATGCTTTTCCAGGGAGCAGCAGCGTTCAAGCTCTGGACAGGAAAGGACATGCCAATCGAGCATATGAAGGAAGTATTAAACATCAGATATGATGATTAATCAGCCGCAGAAATTAAATTACATTGAATTATTTTGACAGAAATTAAGGAGAACACTGATGAATAAAAAATATTTACCTAGCGCATTGATCCTTTACTTAAATTACTTTATACACGGAGTGGGCTGCTCTATCCTCGGACAGGCAGTCATCAAGGAGGCTCTCGCAGCTTCATGGGGAGTACAGGTTATGGCTATCACAGCTATTTCGGCAGCCCTTGGACTTGGACGTCTTATCGCACTTCCGTTTGCAGGACCTTTATCAGATAAGCTTGGACGCCGTATCTCAACAGCAATCGGAAGCGGCTCTTATGCTATCTACCTGATCGGACTTGCCCTTGCATTCAATGCAGGAACACATGGCGGATACCAGATCGCATATATCTGCGCTATCATTGGCGGTATTGCAAACTCATTCCTTGATACAGGAATTTACCCGGCAGTATCAGAGATCATCTACAAAGCACCGGGCGTTGCAACAATGGGAATCAAATTCTTCATCGCTATCGCACAGATGCTTTTACCATTCGTACTTGGTATGACAGTTGCTACAACAGCAGCAGGAATTACATCATACAACACACTGTTCTTCGGATGCGGAATCATCTACATCGTACTTTTAGTATTGGTAATGCTCTTCCCGCTTCCTGATACCGATGCAAAGGCAGAGGGAAAGAAAGAAGGACTTATTGCAAGCTTAAAGCACACACATTTCTCTGTTGAGTCAATCGCAATGATTATCATTGGATTTACATGTACCGGAACCTTCCAGTTATGGCTTAACTGTGCACAGAACTTTGCAAAAGAGAACGTAGGCTGGGCTGATCCGTCAGTTATGCAGTCATACTACTCAGCAGGAACCATGATAGCTCTTATCGTAACAGCTCTTTTAACAAGAAAGATCAAGGACGTCAGATTTATCCTTGTTTACCCTGTAATCTGCCTTGCAACAATGGTCGTAGTGTTAGTCGGACAGACAAAGCCACTCATGATAGCAGGTGCATTCATCATCGGCTGGGCAGGTGCAGGCGGACTTTTACAGATCGTAACATCTGTATGCAACATGCTTTTCCCTAAGATCAAGGGAACAGTAACAGCGCTCGTAATGATCGCTTCATCACTTTGTAACTATACAATCCTTACAGCAGCATCAAAGATGCAGCCATCACAGGTTATGGTAATGAACATCGTGCTCACGGCAATCGGCGTGGTACTTGGATTATTCGTAAACCTGCGCTATACTAAGATGGTTGGGCTGTCACAGGAAGATTAATAACAGACATACCGGGGAGTATAATCTGTATATAAAATAGTAAAAGAAAGGCGTAAACCATGAACACCATTAAGGTAAGAGATATTGAGATCGGTGCAGGCGCACCAAAAATCATCGTTCCTATCGTAGGCGTTACAAAAGACGACATCATCGCAGAGGCAAAGACATTTGACTCTATCCCTGTTGATATGGTTGAGTGGCGTGTTGACTGGTTCGAGAATGTATTCGAGTTTGACAAGGTTGAGGAGGTATTAAAGGAGCTTCGTGATGCTCTTGGAAATATTCCAATCCTTATGACATTCCGTACTTCAAAAGAGGGCGGAGAGAAAGCAATCGAGCCTGAGGCTTATGCCAGGCTTAACATCAAGGCTGCACAGACAGGGTACGTTGATTTTGTGGATGTAGAGATTTTCACAGGCGATGAGATTGTAAAGAAAATCATCGATGGTGTACATGCTGCAGGTGCAAGAGTTATCGCTTCAAACCATGACTTCTTCAAGACTCCTGCACAGTCTGATATCGTTTACAGACTTCGCAAGATGCAGGATATGGGAGCTGATATCCCTAAGATTGCAGTTATGCCACAGAATAAGCGTGACGTACTCACACTTCTTGCTGCTACAGAGGAAATGGTTACAGACTACGCTGACAGACCAATCATCACAATGTCAATGGCAGGCACAGGTGTTATAAGCCGTCTTTGCGGTGAGGTATTCGGATCTTCAATGACATTCGGTGCCGCAAAGAAAGCTTCTGCACCCGGACAGATGGGAGTAGAGGATCTGTCTACGGTACTTGGATTACTTCATAAGAGCATGTAAGAAAAGCTTGTATAAAATCGTGCGATAAAATAAAATGGCGCCTCGGCATCTGTAAACTAGGTGCTGTGACGCCATTTTTAAAGATAATAACAAATGGTAATAAAAAAATGTGAATAATTACATGGAAAATCAACAATAATTCAATTAAAATAATATGTATAATTATTCACGGAAAGGGGATATTTCATGAAGAAAATACTGCACTATCTGGATGAATATCTTGAAGAATTTTTAATGGTCATTTTCCTGATTGCGATGACGCTTATCATGGGTGTTCAGGTGTTTTCCAGATACATCCTTGGCATGTCTCTATCATGGTCGGAGGAAATCACCAGGTATCTTTTCATATGGTCGGCTTTCTTGAGTGTCAGCCTTTGTACCAGAAAATGCATATCTATTAAAATTGACCAGTTTATACAGCTTTTTCCAAAGAGAGGAAAATCACTCTGGAAGGTATTAAATCTGACAGTTGAGTTTGTATTTTTCGTATATCTGATACCGTATTCATTCATATATCTGAAAAATACGATAGAAAGCGGTCAGGTAAGTCCTGCCTGCGGTATCCCTATGTACTATGTGCAGGCCGCACCGTTTGTGTGCTTTATCATTACAGCCTTCCGCATCGCACAGAGATGGTTTGGCGAGTGGAAGATAGTTCTAGGAAAGGAAAACAGATGTCAGCAGTAGTAGTTTTTATATTGTTTGTGATATGTCTGGTCATTGCTATTCCGGTATCTATTTCCCTTGGAATAGTGGCAGTGCTGCCGGGCGCGTTTGACTCATCTTTTACAGCCAGTGCCAGCTATGTTATCCGCTCTATGCTTGGTGGTATAGACAGCTTCCCGCTTTTAGCGGTGCCTATGTTTGTGCTTGCCGGAATCGTCATGGCACACGGCAAAATCTCACAAAAATTGTTTGATATTTTTGTGTATTTTATAGGAAAAAGAACCGCAGGAATCCCATGTGCGGTTATCATCACCTGTTTGTTCTATGGAGCGATTTCCGGCTCTGCGCCTGCAACTGTTGCGGCTGTCGGAAGTATGACCATTCCGCTTCTTATGGAGCTGGGCTACAAAAAGGATTTCTCCACGGCGATTGTTGCGGTTGCCGGAGGACTCGGAGTCATCATACCGCCAAGCATACCTTTTATCATGTATGCGATGGCAACCGGTGAGTCGGTCAGTGATCTCTTTCTGGCAGGAATCATTCCGGGACTTTTGATAGGAGCGCTTCTCATGTTTTATGCATATTATCACTGCAAGCGCTATGGAGAGGACAAGGAAATGATAAATGCAAAGGTTTCAGAGCTTAGAAGCAAGGGGCTTTTTAGCATATTGAAGGACAGTATATGGGCGCTTTTGAGCCCGGTTATAGTGCTTGGATGTATTTATGCCGGTATAGCTTCGCCTACAGAGGCTGCGGTGATTTCGGTATTTTATGCGCTTTTTGTAAGTCTTTTTATTTACAAATCCATAAAGGTAAAAGAGATATGGGGCATCATGGTAGAGGCAATGAAGACATATGCACCTATACTGTTTATCCTTGCCGCATCGACTGCGTTTTCACGTGTACTCACACTCATGCAGGTGCCACAGACAGTCAGTGCATGGATACTCGCACATTTCACAAATGAGATAGTGCTTCTTATCGTGATAAACATTTTCCTGCTTATTGTGGGAATGGTCATGGATACCACACCGGCTATCCTTATCTTAAGTCCGATTCTGCTTCCAATCGTGCAGAGCATCGGAATGAACCCGATCCATTTCGGTGTGGTCATGATCGTAAACCTTGCAATCGGATTTGTCACACCGCCTATAGGAGTGAACCTGTTTGTGGCAAGCTCACTGACGGATGTTCCGGTCATGCGGATAGCAAAGAAGGCAGCGCCTATGATAGGATATTTCCTGCTGGCACTTCTGCTGCTTACATTTATTCCGGCAATCAGTCTGTGCTTATTATAGAGAAATAGTAACTATTCGGTACAGAAATATGTAATAACAGGTATAAGCAGATTTAATGATGATTGTAGGACATTTAGGCACACAGTTGTAATTGGAGAAAAATATGAGTAGATTTGGCTTGTTTTTATGTAAAAAAGCTGGTAAATATAATAAACCGCGTAAATCGTATAGCAAATATAGATTGTGGCGAAGAGCAGCAACCGTCATGATGATACTTTCGCTTACAGCAGGACTTGCCGCGTGCGGAGGCTCTGCTGGTGAAGGCTCGCAGGCCGCAGCTAAGGATGCCGGGGTACAGCGCTACGCATGGCCTCTCGGCAGCTCAAGTCCTGAGGACACTGTGACACAGATATATGCAGAGAAATTTGCCGATGAAGTGGACAGATTAAGCGATGGCAAAATGAAAATCAGTGTGTATCCAAACAGTGTACTGGGTGGAGACAGAGAGCTTCTCGAGTCATGCAAGGATGGAGATATACCTTTTGTAGTGCAGAACACTGCGCCGCAGGTAACTTTCATGAAGGATACTGCAGTATTTGATATGCCGGCACTCTTTGACAGCATTGATGAGGTGCGTGAGCATGTGGACAATCCAAAGTTTATGAAGCTCATGCAGCAGGTCTACAATGACGGCGGCTACGAGCTTTTGGGATATGCAGACCAGGGCTTCCGTGTCATTACAACAAACAAAAAGATAGAAAGCCTTGCTGATTTTAAGGGGCAGAAAATCCGTACCATGGAAAACTCTTACCATATGTCATACTGGAAGGCGCTAGGAGCAAGCCCGACACCTATGACTTTCTCGGAGGTGTATATCGGCTTACAGCAGGGCACCATAGATGCGCAGGAAAACCCATACGAGGTAATCGTATCCAATAAGCTCTACGAGCAGCAGGATTATGTAGTGGAGACAAATCATCTGCCACATCTGATATCGCTTATAGTAAGCGAGGAGTTCATGAAAGGCCTGACAGATGAGCAGCAGCAGATTATCCGTGAGGCAGCCGAGACAGCGAAACAGTATGCCAGAGAGCAGTCTGACGAGCGAATTGCCTCAAAGATAAAGACAATCGAGGATAGCGGCACACAAATCATCACTTTAAGCGATGAAGTGCATGAGCAGATTCGCAAGGAGTGCCAGCCGATATATGAGTCGATTGAAAAAAATGTGTCGTCTGATATTGTGGATGCATATCTGACACAATAACACTTTAAAGCATTAAAATATTTTGCTTGATAAATTGGTAAAGTCTTGTTATACTATGACTAAGAAATTTGTGGTTATCAAAAATGCGAAATACTATAATATGAAGTTATGATAAATATAATTTGACGATATTTCGCTTAAATAACAAAATCCAATATGAAAACCACACATAAGTAAGGAGACACACCATGGACAAAATCGAGGAAATCCGCGCAAAGATTGGGGAATGTGACGATATAATAATAGAGCAGCTTGCAGTCAGAATGTCACACATTCAGGAGATTATATCATACAAGAAGGCAACAGGAATCCCAATCCTACAGCCGGAGCAGGAGAAAAAGCAGACAGATGCACTTGCGGCAAAGCTTGGCGACAATGAATTTGAGGAAGAGATACTTGATATTTTCAAATATATCATGAAGAACAGCCGCCGTATCCAGGCTAAGAGCCTCTTTGATTACAATATCTTCCTGATCGGTTTCATGGGTGCCGGAAAGAGCACTGTAGCAGGAGAATTAAAGGATAAGCTTGAGATGGACCGTGTTGAGATGGATCAGATGATTGTTGAGAATCGTGGCATGTCAATCTCAGAAATATTCGATGAGTTCGGTGAGGCATATTTCAGAAACTTAGAGAGCAACACACTTATAGAGCTTCAGAAGAGAAAGCAGACTATCGTTTCCTGCGGTGGTGGTGTTGTCATGAGAGAGGAGAATTCAGACCATATGAAGAAAAACGGCCGTGTAGTTCTTCTTACAGCAAAGCCTGAGACTATCTACGAGCGAGTAAAGGACAGTGACGAGCGCCCGATACTAAATGGCAACATGAATGTTGAGTATATCAGCAGCCTTATGGAAAAGCGAAAGGAGCGCTATGAGGCAGTGGCAGATGTAACAGTTGCTACAGATGGCAAGAATGTCACACAGATATGCGAGGAAATCATTGCAAAGCTTATCGCACTTGATAATGAGCAGGACAATAAACAGGCATAATACAGGAATAACACAGCACTTATTAAGGCAGCAACCGGATATCAGACCGGCTGCTGTTTTTTGTTCAAATACTTCAATAAACATTGAATTTGTTTGAAGTGACTTTGAAGTTGACTTTGAAGTAACTTTGAAGTAATATTGAAATAGTTCAAAGTTGTTAGGATTGATAAGGAGAAAAATATGTATCTGGAAGAAATCGTTGATAATATACAATTAGAAAATGATAGATTTGAGTGCAAAGCCGTTTTGAACAGAGATGATGTGGTGGGGTGGCTGAAAACGATAGCCGGATTTGCGAACGCTTCGGGTGGTGAATTTTATATAGGAGTAAAGGATAAGACAAATCAATTGGTTGGATTTGATAGAAAAGCTGCTGATAACGAGAGAAATTATTTTAATAATCAGGTTAATGAACATTTGACACCCAGACCGCAAATGAATATATCATTTATAAGATATGAGGCAAATAAAAATGAACGGTTTGTAATTCGGATTAGTGTAAAGGAATCGGATATAAAGCCTGTTATTTTGAAATATCAAAATATACCTTCAATTTTCATGAGAAGAGATGGATTTACGAATGGCGCAACATATGAAGAGATTATTGAAATGAGCGTTAGGAGTAAAAAAACACAGTATGATGTTTTGGAGTCAGATATAAAATATGATCCGGATAAAATATCAAAATTAAAGGATTTTTATTCCAGACATAATAATGGAAAAGAACTTAATGAAAAGCTGTTAAGATCGTTAGGATTTGTAAATGAGAGTGGATATCTGCTCAATGGTGCAGTATTGTTTTTGGACGGTTATAAAGGAGATAAAACAAAGGTACAGTGCTCTGTTTTTTCCGGAATAAATAAGGGAAGCGAGAGAATAGTTACTATTAATCGTTTTGCAGGTAATATAATTGATACTATTGAATATATGGTAGAATTCGTAAATCAGAGGATGAATCATGGAATAATCAAGCTCAATGATAAGAGAATCAATATAGACTCCTACCCGCAAAGAGCTTTATTTGAGGGAATCGTAAATGCAGTTGCACACAGAGACTATTATCTGGATGGCACACAAATACAGATAGATATATTTAAAGACAGATTGGAAATATCATCACCCGGGGGCTTTTACAGGGGTGAAAAATTGGGAAAAACCTATGATTTGTCGGGAATAATTTCAAAGCGCAGAAATGAGCTGATAGCAGGAGTTCTGGTCGCATGTAATGTTATGGAGGCCGCCGGTACAGGTTTCGATAAAATAGCAGAGGAGTATGCATCTGCTGATAAAAAACATCAGCCATATATATATTCATCATCGGATCATTTTACATTGGTACTTCCGGATTTGACATACGAAGACGGCATTAATGATAATGACAGTGCACCGGCAGTGACATTTATGCCTGTTAAAAATGGTACAGAGTATGATGAAAAAATATTATCATTTTGTTATTTTAAGGCGCATAGGGTTTCTGAAATTGCAGAATATCTGGGAGTTAGTGATTCTTCTTACCTAAGGAAAAAAATGTTGGGAAATCTGGAAAAAAATGGGTATTTAATAAAGGACAAAGTATCGCGAGCTATATATTATAAAACAAATCAGGAGAAGGTTATATTAAAATAAATAGCAGGAGACGCTTTTTTTACAGGATTGTGGTATAATGTTCTACAATTTAAGAGATACTGATTAAGTATGGCAGCATAACAAGGAGGTCATAATTATGTGTACAGCAGCAGCTTATAAAACAAAGGATTTCTATTTTGGAAGAACACTCGATTACGAATTTTCATATGGAGATGAGATTGCGGTAACACCGCGAAACTATGTATTTGATTTCAGGCATGCGGGAAAGCTTGAAAACCATTATGCAATCATTGGCATGGCACACGTGGCAGGCGATTATCCTCTTTACTATGATGCAATAAATGAAAAGGGACTCGGTATGGCAGGACTGAATTTCGTGGGAAATGCAGCGTATGCGGCAGCAGACGAAAACAGCTCATGCGAGAATGGCACATGCGGCATCGCAAAGACAAAGGTGGCACAGTTTGAGTTTGTACCGTGGATATTGTCACTATGCGCTACGGTAGCGGATGCAAAGGAAAAATTAAATCGTATTTTACTGGTAGATACACCATTTAGCAGTCAGCTTCCGGTTGCACAGCTACACTGGATTATAGCCGACAAAAATGAGTGCATTGTGGTGGAGTCGATGGCAGACGGTATGCATGTTTACGACAATCCGGTAGGTGTGCTCACAAACAATCCGCCATTCCCATATCAGATGGCAGCACTCAATAATTATAGAGGCTTATCCACAAAGCAGCCTGAAAATACATTTGCACCGGGAGTGGAGCTTAGTGCATATAGCCGCGGAATGGGAGGTCTGGGACTGCCGGGAGATTTATCATCACAGTCACGCTTTGTACGTGTGGCATTCACAAAGCAAAACTCCAAATCGGATGATAGTGAGAATGCGAGTGTGAGCCAGTTCTTCCACATATTAGGCGCTGTAGACCAGCAGAGAGGCCTGTGCGAGGTGACAGAGGGCAAATATGAGATTACGCTCTACACATCATGCTGCAACTGCGACAAGGGCATCTATTATTACACCACATATGACAATAGCCAGATCACAGCGGTAGACATGAACAGGGAAAATCTTGATGAGAAGCTGCTTATCAGATATCCTGTTATTACGGAGGGAAAGATTTGTTGGCAGAATTAGAGCATCTGTTTGAGCTGCAGGATAAAAATTACAGGGAATTTCATGCGAGGCTTATGCCAAATATTGAAAAAGACCGCATAATAGGAATAAGAGTCCCGGTGCTTAGAAAGTACGCAAAGGAGCTTGCTCGTGGCAGCAGGCTCTTTTTGTCGGTTAAAAGTGAAAAACGGGTCTGTAATACGGTAAAGGAAAATGACTGTGACAATGTGGAAAAGTTTCTAAACAGTCTGCCACATTACTACTATGAGGAAAATAACCTGCATATGTTTTTGATTATGCAGATGAAGGATTATGATACGGCATTGGCTTACCTGGAAGCATTCCTTCCATACATAGACAACTGGGCGACCTGCGACAGTGGCGTACCGGCTGTGTTCAAAAAGCACAAAAAGGACCTTCTCTTGCATGTATATGAGTGGCTGGATTCAGATAAACCATACACTGTCAGATATGGCATTGGCACTTTGATGCGCTTATATCTCGATGAGGATTTTGATATAAAATACGCTTTAGATGTGGCAAAAATCCGTTCCAAGGAGTATTATGTAAACATGATGAAGGCGTGGTATATCGCTACGGCACTTGCAAAGCAGTATGATGCAGTGCTGCCGATATTGCAGGAAAGGTTCATGGATAGCTGGAGCCACAACAAGGCGATACAAAAGGCGCGTGAGAGCTATCGCATTACGCCACAGCAGAAGGAGTATCTGAGCACATTGAAGGTGCTGAGTGATTAAAATTAAAAATCCGGCTGTAATGTTCGACGTGCGGTTATGCATGATTACCGGCATAATCAGTTATAGAAAGAGACATAAAATATATGAAAATAAAAAGCTTATTTGAATCAAAATTTATAAAGGTGTTTGATCTTCAGTATGGGGAGGGCAGGCATTATTATAATGCCACAAGGAGAGCTGAAGAAGACCTTGTAGCTGCTAAATCCACAGATGAGTTTAAGAAAATGCTTCCGGATGCGGTGAGCTGCGTGGTGATATGGAATCCGTCAGATGATGACGAGAAATCAGGTCATGAGCCATGTCTGCTAATGAACCGCGAGTTCCGATATCCGACAGGTCAGTACCTGCTCAGCGTACCTGCAGGACTTATAGACCCGGAGGATTGCACCGGGGACAATGATAATAAAGCGCCACTTATAAAAACCGCCATGCGTGAGCTTCATGAGGAGACCGGCCTTAAAGTGACAGAAGAAGATGAGGTTTCGATAATCAATCCATGTCTTTTCAGTACACCGGGCATGACAGATGAAAGTAACGCCCTTGTAAAGATTGTACTTAACCGCGATAGCCTTAATGGAATGTCGCAGGAGGGCGCAGTGGGCGGCGAGCTCTTTGACGGATTCGACCTTCTGACTAAGGCGCAGGCGAAGAAGATACTTGAGGATGGAGTGGACGAGCACGGCATATACTATTCTGTGTATACATGGGCGGCACTCACGTATTTTGTAGCAGACTTGTGGAGGTAGATAGACCGCTGCATGATGAGTGTGTGACCGCAACATACACTCTCTAGGAGCTAACGCTACGCGGTTAAGAGGCTGTACGAATTATGCTCGAAGGTTTTCTATGCTCAACGAAACCGGCTTTTATGTGCCGTCCATGGCACATAACGCCTTGCCCCGGCGTCCATGCCGGTGCATTTCTGGTTATCAGGGCATAATTCTACAGACTCTAAACAGCTTCGCTAGTCGCTCTACGAGAGTGTATGTTGCGGTCGCACGCTCACCACGCAGTGGCATTTAAAATACGGAGGAATAACATGAACGATAAAAAATACTCGCTGCGCCCATATCTGCTTGCATATAAATGGCACTATGCAATAGGCATTTTTGTGCTTCTTGCAGTAGACCTTGCCAATCTGTACATTCCGCAGTTTATTGGGGAGATAATCGACGGAATCACTGCAGGAAAGCTTGATATGGCGGGCGTGGGCGGCATTATATTTAAGATATTGATAACAGGCCTGATAATCATGGCGGGGCGCTTTGGATGGAGATATTTCATCATAGGAGCATCAAGGGGAATAGAATACAGACTGCGCGATGATATGTTTTCGCATATGGAGACACTCTCGGCGCGTTATTACAACAGCCACAAGACAGGAGACCTTATGGCTTATTTCACCAATGATTTACAGGCGGTCAGGATGGGAACCGGAATGGCTGTCATCACAGTGTTTGACGCGGTAATCATGACGGTGATGGTGCTTGTCAAAATGGTAGTATACGTGGATTTTAAGCTGACATTGTTTGCTTTTGTTCCACTTATTTTTATTGCAATCGGCTGCTATTTTTATGGAATAGAGTCCAAAAAGCGTCAGGTGAAAAGGCAGGATGCTTTCTCATATCTGTCTGACAAGGTGCAGGAGAGCATTGCCGGTATCCGCGTGGTCAAGGCATTTGTGCAGGAGGAAGAGGACTTTAAGCAGTTTGAAAAGGCCTGCGAGAACAGCAGGGAGAAAAATCTTGCTGTGGTAAAGCTTCGCGCTGTCTTTGGTCCGGCGTTAGATGCTGTAATCGGAATAAGCGTGATAGTGACACTTATTGCAGGCGGCAGGATGGTGCTTGACGGTCAGGTTTCGATAGGTCAGTTTGTGGCATTCAACTCATACATTGATATGCTTGTGTGGCCTATGATTGCGGCAGGCGACTGCATCAACACATTTTCCCAGGCGGCTGCGGCATGGGGCAGAATTAGGACTATTTTCGAGGAAAAGCCTGATATTGTCGATATGGTGCCACCGGAAAATATAATAGAAAATGATGGTACTTCTGATAAAATACAGATACATGGTGATATACAGCTTAGCCACCTCACCTTCGCATACCCTGACAGCACCAAGCCGGTGCTTTCAGACGTGAGCATACATGTGAAGCAGGGCGAGATGCTTGGCATCTTAGGGCGTACCGGAAGCGGAAAATCATCACTTGCCGACCTTTTGCTCAGAGTCTATGACTGTGAAAACGGCATGATACTTTTGGATGGCCGCCCGATAACAGACTATCCGCTGGCGGTTTTACACCGTGATATCTCATATGTGCCACAGGAGAATTTCCTGTTTTCCGACACACTCGAGGAGAATATTGCATTCGGTCTTGAGGACAGGATTGCCGACAATCCGGCAATTCTTGATGCGGTAAAACAGGCTGCAAAGGACGCGTGTATACACGATAATATCATGGGCTTTCCGGATGAGTACAAGACCATGGTTGGAGAGCGCGGAGTGACACTTTCGGGAGGGCAGAAGCAGCGAAGCTCGATAGCCAGAGCACTTTTAAAGGATTCTGCAATCCTCATACTGGATGATTCGCTTTCTGCTGTCGATACCGATACAGAGGAGCAGATACTTGAAAACCTCTTGGAAACCAGACAGGGAAAGACAACCATAGTGATTGCTCACAGGATTTCCACACTGCAGAAGGCTGACCATGTGGCAGTGCTTTCTGACGGAAAACTGACAGAGTATGGCACTCCTGAAGAGCTGCTTGAGCTTGGCGGTTTTTACGCTGATATCAGCCATAAGCAGCAGCTTGAGAGTGAGCTTGGCAATTAAAGTGCTTGAAAAGCGATGCTATGCAGATTTGTCTGTTTGACAAAAAATAGCTACAAAATAATAGAGAAGATTATAGTATGAATTCGAGTAAAAATATAAATAAAAAAGAAATGAATAAAAAAAGCTCCACAATGCGCCTTGTAGCCTACATGAAGCCGTATGCCCACTGGGTGATTTTTGCCCTTCTGCTGGTGCTTGGACTGACAGCCTTTGATCTTTACAGGCCGATGCTTGTGGGAGATGCAATTGATACCTTTGGAGCAAATGGGGATTATGATGTAATAATTGCTACAGCTATCAAATATGCGGTTGTACTTGCCTTAAGCTTTGTATTCAACATCGCTCAGACCTGGATACTGCAGAAAACAGGCCAGAATATCATACTTCAGATGAGAAAGGACCTCTACAGACATATCCAGTCGCTCGGCAGCAGGTATTTTGACATCACGCCGGTCGGAAAGCTCGTAACCCGTGTGACAAATGATGTTGAGGCACTCAATGAGATGTATTCGGGCATTCTCGTACAGCTTTTCAGAAATATTGTAAAAATAGTGGGACTTGCAGGCGTTATGCTCGTGCTTGACGTGAGGCTTGCTGTGATATCATTTGTGTTGATGCCGCTTGTAATTGGCCTTACGGTGCTGTGCCAGAAAATAGCCAGAAATATTTACAGGCTTTACCGTACGCGCCTGACGGACATCAATACATTTTTGTCCGAGCATCTTTCAGGAATGAAAATTATACAGATATTTGGCAGACAGGAGCGCAAGTTCGAGGAATTTCATGACAAAAATACAAAGCTCTACAAGGCTTTTTACAGGGAGATGCTTATGTATGCGGTATTCCGTCCGCTTATCTATATTCTGAGTATTTTGTCACTGATGATAGTGCTGTGGTTCGGAAGCAGAAATGTGTTTGATGAGATTATTTCGGTAGGCACTCTGTATATTTTTTCGAATTACATCAGGTCATTTTTCGACCCGATACAGGAGCTTGCGGAGCAGTTTTCGACATTGCAGTCATCAATTGCATCCGCCGAGAAGATATTTACGGTTATGGATGAGACGGAATTTATACCGGAGGCTGCAAATCCAAAGGAGCCTGATAAAATCATCGGAAAAATTGAATTTGACCATGTCTGGTTTGCCTACGACGGCGAAAACTATGTGCTTAAGGATGTCTCATTTGTCATAAATCCGGGCGAGAAGGTGGCCTTTGTCGGCGCAACCGGAGCGGGAAAATCATCCATTTTAAATCTGATAGGCAGGTATTATGATATACAAAAGGGACATATCTACATTGATGGCATCGATATCAGACAGCTTAGCAAAAAGCAGCTTCGCAGTGCAATCGGTCAGATGCAGCAGGATGTGTTTATATTCGAGGGGGATGTGGCGTACAATATCCGACTGAATGATGAAGATATCACGGATGCGCAGGTGAAGGCGGCAGCAGAATATGTAAACGCCTCACACTTTATCGAAAAGCTCCCGCAGGGCTATCACGAGCCGGTCACGGAGCGCGGTGCGACCTTCTCGGCAGGAGAGCGTCAGCTATTGTCCTTTGCAAGGACACTTGCCCACAATCCGAGCATACTGGTCATGGACGAGGCAACCGCCAACATAGATACAGAGACAGAAATTCTCATACAGGAGGCGCTTGAAAAGCTCATGGACGGCAGGACAACAATCATGGTTGCGCACCGTCTGTCCACTATCCAGCATGCTGACTGCATCATGGTCATGCACAAGGGACGTATATGTGAGCGCGGTACGCACAGGGAGCTTCTGGAACAGGATGGCATATACAGGAAGCTGTATGAGCTGCAGATATCGTAGGGATAATTAGTATAAGCTGCAGATATCATATGGGTAATTTATAATACTAGTTGTATTTTGATGAAGGCAGGGGAAGGTTGGAGTTATAGAAAGGTGACTTGGGATGGTATGGAAAATAAACAATAACTGTCAGATTTTTATAGAAAAAACGGATTCCATCGCAGGCCGGCAGAAGGAGATAATTCCACATGTGTCTGCCTATTATGTGGATAAATACACAACTATTTCAGAAAAAGGTGTAAAAACAGGCATCAACAGGCTGTGTGGCACAGCAAATCAGGAGCTTTTGGCGGGATACATGCTCTACAAATATCTGGGGATATCATCGGATGAACAGCTTGTCAGAAATGAGCATGGCAAGCCGGAAATAGCAGCAGGATATAAGAATGAGAGCGCAGCTTTTTTTAATCTGGCACACAGTGGTTCATATGTGGTGCTTGCAATATCAGACAGACCTGTTGGCGTGGACATAGAGCAGACAAAACGCATGAGCTTCAAGGTGGCAAAGCGTATAATGCGAAAGGAGCAGCTTGACAGACTCGAAGGCTTTGAGAATGAATCTGAGGCATTTCAGATTGAGCTTACAAAATACTGGACACAGTATGAGGCGATAATGAAGCTCGTCGGTACAGGCTTTTCGGGGAAGCTGGATGATAAGACGATGGAGGCTTATGAAAAAAGGGTAGTGTTTCGTGAGCTTGAGGATTATGTAATTGCGGTGGTGATAAAGTAGAGATTGAAAAAATTTCTTGGTTATTGTAATATATAAGCATGGATTGCGTCTATATAAGTGAAGGAAGCTATCTATGGAAGCATAATGATGCAGTTGTATATTTAAGGGGGATTTGCCATGAAGAAAATTCAATTATTTTTAAAGTGCTTAATTTTAATACTGTTTTTAATAGTATGGATTATTATAATGTTTTTCACTGATTATATGAATTCGCAGTCGTTTAAGCTATTTTGCATGTTTACAGTGGGTTGTGGATGTGCATACTCAATCTGGGAGAAAACATATGTACCGGATGCAAAGTCATATATTGCAGAAAAAGCAATAGCATTAATACTTATAGTAGCTGTTTTCATCAGATTATTATGTTTTTAATAAAAAAAGTCAAAATACGTAACAGATTTTTCTATTTTCTGTTGCGTATTTTTGGTTAAAAAAATAAGGAGTATGTTTATTATTATATAACTTAAAGAAGATTTTATGAATGAAAAAATATCTGATCAGAAAATTGTAAGACATTATCTTGACAGACTTGAAAGTGCCATATTAGAAACAAAGAATAAGTATGGGAAACTGATTAATCTTATAGCGTACAATATCCTTTGCAGTAAAGATGATGCAGATGGATGTGAGAACGATACATATTTAAATGTATGGAACAGTATTCCGCCAAATGAGCCTGAAAATCTAAAAGCATATTGTTTAAGGATTTCAAGAAATCCTGCTATTAAAAGGTACAGATACAATTTTGCTCAAAAGAGAGACAACAGCAAACAGTTATCACTTGAAAAAATAATGGAGGAGTGTGGGGATATTTTTCCGGAGCAAAGTAACGTGACAAACTATAAAAGAAAAATAATTATGTTGATAGTTATGATTACAATCTCATGGAGTTATGTAATGATTCCGAAATCCGTGTATGTGGAAGATGAATTGATGCCGTATAGAGAGGTATTAATTGAAATGAATAATAAATTGGGAACAGATTATTCATTTCCGGAAGGAACGAGAGGAGAGTGTAATATAAAGTGTGTAAGTTACCGGTAACAAAACTTACGCACTTATATTACACTCTCTTACACTCTCAATCTTTTCTAAATAGTTCTTATCATATTACCAGAATCCAGTTTCACTATTTTCTATAATAATCATATGTTTATTTTGTATTTTGCTAACATCTCCAAATTGGTCTTTTTGCATTTTTCAGCTTCTTCAAGTGCAGCTTTCAATAATTCAGGGTTATTATATACCCTATCCCTTGGAGTCGTATATGATTCTTCGATACACTGCTTTATAAATTCTCTTTCGCTCTCTTTCTCTTTATGCAAGCATTCCATAAAATCATCATGATTATTTGTGAGTATTAAGACCAGTGAATCGTCAATAAATTTATCACACATTCTAAGAACATTTATTGTATATTCCTTCGCATACTTCACATAAGATGTTAAATCTGTCACCTCAGCAAACACTGGAAGAACTAATTCCTTTGTTATTTCAGCAGACTTCTCTACTACCTCAATCATGTTTTGTTCATTGTACTCAAACCCCATTCCATATTCATAGGTCGGTGAGAACATTTGAAGTTGAAGTCCGGTATAATCAAACGCCCATTTAAAGAGTTTATCCTCGGTGCAGCCATGTGTCCAATCAGCACGTTTAGAAAAATATACCGACATAATACCTGCAGTAATGGTAAAACCTTTATTGCCTTTGAGCCATGCCGGAACCTTTTTTAATCCAATAAAATAGATCAGCTCCTGATTTACCACCTTCACAAATCTTTGCAATTTAGAGCACCATTGATATCCTTGTTCTGTTAGAAATTTACAATATACATCCTTAAAAGCTTTGTTAAGCGTCATAATTGTTCCTTTCAATTATCCAAAAATCAATTTATATGCAAGTGCAAAGCTTGCAGCATCGTCAGTAACTCCAATTCCGCCACTAAGGAAATCCTCAACCACAGTACCTCCAATGATTACAATTCCGACTACTGTTCCCCAAAACGCATAATCGTTTGATGGGGATGTTTTTGGTGTATACTGATATCCTTTTTCCTTTTCTGTTTCCGGCTCTGGAACTACTACCGGGTATGGTTCCTCCTTTCTGTTTTGTTACAATGTCTTCCTCAACAGCATTATGAATATAATTCCACGCATGTTCTTCAATTAGTTCTTGCCAGTTCCACCAATTATTAAAGGAAAAACCAGATGGCATACTACTTATTATACCACTTGTATCAAGACTATTCCATACACTTATCGGTGATGTTCCAATATCCTAAAATGAATTTCTGTTGCGTATTTTATTGTTGTTTTTTTACTCATATATGTTAGAATATAATCAAAGCAGTTTTTCTATAGCAACCTGTGCGGTCGTTGGCACATTTATTACAGATA